>JAEEGI010002204.1_pt1 | contig 48286 bp, 42 predicted proteins | sample 8958751 | NCBI WGS metagenome assembly JAEEGI01 (sample SAMN16246545, study PRJNA631951) | gut metagenome | biome: gut microbiome; feature: rumen; material: KS-attached | host: Bos | place: Iran: Karaj | collected 2018-10
TCCTCCTTGTGCTGAAGGACCTCCTTGAGGAATTTACCGAATTCATCGGATTCCCGAACAAGGAACTTGTACAGAAATTCCTATCTGATAAAGACTTACTTATGAAAATCCGAAACTCTAACTGCCTCAGACTGCGCGTCTGATTTTACTTGTCAAACTTTAGTTAGTCACAATATTGACATAATGGTGACTGATACGTTCGGTATTGGACGTGGCAAAGGTGATGGAGGAGAAACGCTGCTCGATAGGGTGTATGACGGTGCAGGAAGGGTCGCCGAGATTGCCTGCACAGCCGACATCTTTCAGGTAGAGCAAGACACTCAGCGGCTTGGATCCCTCGAGGTAGAAGCCTTCCTCATCCAACGGTCGAATGATGTTCAACGTGCGGCTTTCGCGCTCATTAAGGAGAAATGTGTTTGTGTCGTACTTGACCACTGTACTATCCTGTAAGGCGGTGACTTTGAGCGATACATAACACTATCTATATCAAACGCTGACAGATTGAAATACACTACCGTGCTATCCTCTATGGCAACCACACAAAACTCGTTGTCCCACTCGTTGCCGTCCACCGTTTGCAAGAGATAATGACTACGCAGCGTATTGGCAGGCAGCACATTCGTATTGTCGTAGGAGGCTTGCAAAAAGTTAGAAGCATAAAGGGAAACATTCGCATCGGTGGTCACGTGAATACCCTTGTTGGTGACCCTCCTTAGGGTCGTGTCGAGCTCCTATCTGCTCGGAACCGTCACGTTCGTCACCACTCCCGGCATCACAGTGAATGCTTCCGACCAACTGCCGTCGGTTGAAACGGCTGTGCCAGTTGCCATTTGGTCGCTGGAAATGATGAGAGTCAAAGCACCTTGACGGTGATTGGGAAGAAAGGCCAGCCAAAAACGTTGCCCTCCGTTGTGAGCACCTACGCACTGCCTATATCGCAGAGCGACAGCAACAATGCTCCTATGACGAGCAACCGTTTCATATTGCCTATATCATCTTGCGGAAGATTGCGCGCTTGATCATGGGGGTCGACTGATAAGTGGTCTCCCAGATGCGCTGTGCCTCGTTGCCGATAATCTGCGGGTTGCTATAGGCCCAGCGCACGTTGTGCTTGATGGCGTTCTTGTTCATCTCGGCATAGTAGATGGAATGCACACCGCGTTTCTGCCAGTCGGGGTGTACGCCGTTGAGCAGTGCGTCGATGTCGGTGAACTTATGCAAAGCCCTCAGAATGTGTATCCACCCGAATGGGAAGAGATGCCCGTTGGCTTTCTTATATGCTGCGTTGAGGTCGGGAATGCTCAGGCCGAAAGCCACCAGATTGTCGTCCTTATCGACCACAAAGTTGGCAAACTCAAGATTGATAAAGGGGAAATATTCCTTGATGTAGACGTCTATCTCCTTGTCGGTCAAGGGGACAAAGTCGTATAAATCCTTGAAGGCCGCATTGATGGCGAGGAAGAACTTGCGCGCGTAGGGGTAGACCTCCTTGCGCGACTTGAAGCGCAACAGCTTCAGTTGGTATTTCTGCAATATGAGCTCGTTGAGACGCGCCACCTTGTCGGGAACTGGTTGCGAGGCGGGTATCTGGTATTGCGCCCACTGGCAGGTGATCTCATAGCCTGCCCGCTCGATAAAGTCGATATAATATTTGGGGTTATACAGGGTGCTGATATTCTGCCTCTGGTCGAAACCCTCTATCACCCAGCACTCTTTGTCCATGTCGGTAAAGCCGAATGGGCCTTCCACCTGGTCCATCCCCTTTGCCTTGCCCCACTCCAAAACGGTGTTCAGCAGCTTGGAAAAGACATCGTAATCCTCCACAAAGTCGAACCATCCGAAACGTGCAGCCTTTTTGCTCCAACGCTCATTGACCGAATGGTTTATAATGCCTGCCACACGTCCCACAACATCCTTGCCGCGATAAGCCAGCCAAAGTTGCAAGTCGCAGTGGTCCAACGACGGGTTCTTAGCAGTCAGCAGTCCCAGTTCGTCGCCCATCAAAGGTGGGATATAGGTAGACACATTCTTGAACAGTTTGTTCGGAAACTTGATAAATTTGCGCAACTCGCAACGTCCCGAAACTTTTTTGATTACAATGTTTTCCATCGTTCAATTGTTTTATTGTTTAATGTTTAAGCTGACGCAATAGTTTTAAACATTAAACTAAATCACATTATTTGCAATTCCTTGAAACACTTATAAATCTTATCCACCGCGTAGTCGATTTGCTGGTGCGTATGTGTCGCCATTAAGGCGAAACGTATCAACGTATCCTCCGACGGCACTGCGGGAGGTATCACCGGGGTAACGAACACACCCTCCTCAAACAGCATGTGCGTCAGCACAAATGTCTTCTCGGCGTTGCGCACAAACAGCGGAATGATAGGCGACTTGGTATGTCCAATCTCGAAACCTAAATCCTTGAAAGCCTTCATGGCATAGTTGGTGTTGTCCCACAGAGCCACATTGCGTTCCGGCTCCGTGCGCATGATGTGCAGTGCCGCCAGCACCGATGCCGTTGCCGAGGGTGGGATAGAGGCAGTGAAAATATAGGGTCGTACGCTGTGTTTCATATAGTTAATGGTCTCCTTGTCGGCAGCGATAAAGCCACCCACCGATGCCAGGGACTTCGAGAAGGTGCCCATCACCAACTCCACTTGTGGCAGTTTGCCGTAGTGGTCGCATGTGCCGCGACCTTCACGGCCGAAAACACCCAATCCATGGGCCTCGTCAACCATCAGTGTTGCCTGATATTTGTCGCAGAGTTCCACCATCTTATCAATAGGTGCCACATCACCCTCCATTGAGAAGACACCATCTGTTACCACCAGCTTCGAAGCTTCAATAGGGCATTTCTGCAACACACGCTCCAGGTCCTCCATATTGCAGTGCTTATACTTCAAGGTGGTGGCAAACGTAATCTGCTTTCCCTCCATGATGGAGGCGTGATCCAACTCATCGTAAATAAGATAGTCGTTCCTACCCAAGACACAGGGAATGGTGCCCGAATTGGCTTGGAAACCAGCCGAAAACAGCATCACGCCGTCCTTACCCATAAACTCTGCCAACTCGTCCTGCAGCTGGATGTGGATGTCCAGTGTGCCATTCAGGAATGGCGACCCCGCACAGCCGGTGCCATACTTGTCGATGGCAGCCTTCGCTGCCTCCTTGATTTTAGGATGGTTGGTAAGGCCAAGATATGAATTGGAGCCGAACATCAACACCCGCTTGTCACCCACCAGCACCTCGGTATTCTGCTCTGACGAAATAGGAGTAAAATAAGGATATATGCCCTTAGCCTTCGCCTCTTGCGGCGCGGTATAACGGGCCATTTTAGCTTGAAGTGGTTTCATTTATTATATTAATTGTAATTAACATTAAGATTGCAAAATAACAAAAAAAAATCCACTTTAAAAAAAACTATTGTGTTAAAAATGCAAACAATCGGTCCGTCAAACGGCTGGCACCGATTCTAAAAAACTGGTTTGTAATCTGTTTTTCGCCTACAATACGTTCTGCCAGCTGTGCATATTTTAACACTTCGTCGGGTGTAGAAATACCTCCTGCAGCCTTAAAACCCACCCACTTTCCGGTGAGTTGATGATGTTTTTTAATCACTCGCAGCATCACTTCGGCCGCTTCGAGAGTGGCATTCACGGCTATCTTGCCCGTCGAAGTCTTGATAAAGTCGGCTCCACCTTCAATTGCCAGCTCCGAGGCTTTCTCAATATGTTCCGCCGTCGGCAATTCGCCAGTCTCCAATATCACTTTCAGCGTCTGGTTAGCGCATAGATTTTTAATGGCAGCCACCTCGTCGCGCACCCTGCAGTAGTCGCCTTCTAGCAATGCACCGCGCGAAATGACCATATCTATTTCGTCAGCACCCTCATCCAGCGCATATCGCACCTCATGTAGCTTCACTGCCAGAGGGGACTGCCCTGCTGGGAAGGCTCCCGCCACCGATACCACTTTGATGCCACTACCGCACAGCAGCTCACGCGCCTGACGCACAAACACAGGATAAACACACACCGCCGCCACATGGCCTATGCCACGCGCCGAATCTTGCAACTCTATCGACTTGCGACATAATGCCTCCACTTTTTCATGTGTGTCGCTACCCTCTAGCGTAGTGTTGTCGATACAGGTGAAAACCCGTTTCAAAGCTTCGCTAGTTTCCATGACCTGAATGTATTAGTTCAATAATTGATTGATTTTCTCAACCCTTCTCCGGTGACGGCCACCTTCGAAAGGAGTGTCCAAAAACTCATCCACAATCTGCAGGGCAGTCTCCTGTGGAATGAAGCGAGCTGGCATCGACACCACGTTGCAGTCGTTGTGTTGCCGTCCCAGATGTGCAATCTCGGCCGTCCAGCAAAGCGCGCAGCGCACATTGGGATACTTGTTCACCGTCATCTGCACCCCGTTGCCGCTGCCACAAATCACGATGCCGCGCTTCAGCTCACCATTGTTGATAACTCTGCCAACCTGATGGGCATAATCTGGATAATCAACACTTTCTGTGCTGTTTGTGCCGTAGTCGCGCACATCATAACCTCTCTCTATAAGATGATTTTTCACCACCTCTTTCAGTTCGTAGCCCGCGTGGTCGCAGGCAATAGCAATAATTTCTTTCATAAACAAGAATGTTTAAAACTTATTTCAATTGCAAAGATACAAAAAAAGTACAAACCACTCTCTTTTTTTGAATTACAAAGTCCTATATTCATCAACCAATAAAGCACAAACATTTTAAATCCAGCCTAATATAAAATATCAACAATGCATGTTAAAAAGCCTCTGACAACCCTGTCGATAAAAAATGAAAAACAAAACAGCACATCGAAAAGTTGAAAAAGACCCATTTTTTCATCCATTTTCAACATCGCAACGAGACCATAACACATCTTTTTCAGTATTGACAATAGGTTGTCAGAAGTACTGTGAACAACCTGTTGAAAACAATGCAGAAATCTAGATTCAAACAGATTGGAATTAAATAAGATGTTCAAAGATGTTGATAACAAAAAAGACGAACTGAATAAAAAAATCAACTTAGCCACTTATCAACAAAATTGACAACAATAGAAAGAACAAATAAATTTAAAAAGAAATAAAACTACTATTATTTTATAGCATGGCCACAATTGAAAAAAATGTGTATATTACCATATACTCTGATTTCACTTTTCATATACAAGTTTGAAAAATGATGGCAAACATCCTCAATTTGAAAGTCTTTCTTATCTTTTTCATAGAGTATATTTGGCTTCGTCATGCCTTCAGTTAATTATTATTAAAAGAGCGAACCTACAGCGAACCTACAGCGAACCTACAGCGAACCTACAGCGAATCTACAGCGAACCTACAGTGGAGGTACATAGAAGTCACTACGGAGCCACTTATGCGCTGCAAATAGAAAAAAAATGATTCGGCAATCATGACTCGTGTCTTATTTTCGATGTTTTTGAGCATTAATTTTTGATTATTTGTCTATTTTGCTTTTTTTTTCGTATTTTTGCACTTTAAAATAATCTGTCACGACAGAAAATATTAATTTACTACACTATAAATCTGTAAAATATGGACAACGAGCAATTGAAGCAGGAGATAGTGAGGCTGAAAAAAGAGAAGAATGCCGTCATTTTAGGGCATTACTACCAGCGCAACGAGATACAAGACCTCTCGGACTATATAGGCGACAGTCTGGCATTGGCTCAAAAGGCACAGCAATGCGACAACGACATCATCGTCTTTTGCGGAGTTCATTTTATGGCTGAGACTGCCAAGATACTCAATCCTTCGCGTAAGGTGTTGCTTCCGGACATGGAGGCGAGCTGCTCGTTGGCTGAGTCGTGCGAGGGTAGTGCCTTTGCGCAGTTCAAGGCAGAGCACCCCGACCACATGGTTATCTCATACATCAACTGTTCGGCAGACATAAAGGCATTGTCCGATTTGATTTGCACATCGGGCAACGCTGAAAAGCTGGTTCATGCGTTGCCTGAGGAGCAAAAAATCATTTTTGCTCCCGATAAGAACTTGGGTGGCTACATCAATAGCGTGACGGGCCGCAACATGTTGTTATGGAATGGTGTTTGTATGGTTCATGATGCCATGCATGCAGAGAGTGTTCTGAAGTTGAAAGTTGAGCATCCTGATGCAGCTGTTATTGCCCATCCCGAGTGCAATGGTGCGCTGCTGAAGGTTGCGGACTTTGTGGGTAGCACCAAGGCTATGCTCAACTATATTGAGCAGTCGGGCAAAAAGAAATTCATTGTGGCGACCGAGACGGGCATTTTGTACGAGATGCGCAAGAATAATCCTGACAAGGAGTTTATCGTTGTGCCGTCAGGCGACAGTTGTAATTGTGCCGATTGTTCGTACATGAAATTGAACACTCTCGAGAAACTGTATCTCTGTCTGCGTGACGAGACTCCCGAGATTGTTATGTCGGAGGAATTGATAGAGCGGGCTAAAAAGCCCATAGTGCGGATGCTCGACATGTCGAAACAGCTGGGCATTATCAAATGAGAGGACAGCAGCAAGTATACGACTATTTGTCGCAGCAAGGGATAGCTTTCGACTATTACGAGCATCCTGAAGCCCCAACGATTGAAATAGCTTCGCAGTTTTACCGAGGCGAAGGTACAGTATTGTGTAAGAATCTCTTTTTTCGTAACCATAAAGGAAATCGCCATTATTTGGTGATTATGGATTCACGGCACAGTATGGATATACACGATATCGAGCACAGGTTGCATCAAGGCAAACTGACCTTTGCGTCGCCCGAGCGCATGATGAAATATTTGGGAGTGCGTCCAGGTTCTGTGTCGCTGTTTGCGTTGGTTAATGATTTGAACCATGAGGTGACGCTGTTTGTGGACAATGAACTTCGTAAAGCCGAAAAAGTGAGTTTTCATCCTAACGACAATACGGCTTCGCTGGTGATAAGCAATGCCGATATGATGAAATTCATAGAAGGTATAGGCAACGCATACGAGTTTTTAGACCTATATGATGACAAGTGAAATGGTGGTGGAAAACCTGTTGAAAAAAGAACCGAAATTGTTGATAACGTAGAAAAATAAATGTTTCACGTGAAACAAATAGAATATAGAGTTAATGAGGGTTGCGAGTTGTTGCAATTCCTGATTGAGCAGATGCCCGACAGCAGTCGGTCGAAGGTGAAAGAGTTGTTGGCCCATAGTGTTTGTGTGGATGGGAGACGCGTTTCGCAGTACAATTATCCATTGCAACCAGGGATGGTTGTAACAATAGAAAAGGTGGGATATAAGGAGCGGCTGAAACCGCACGACCTTGACATTGTGTATGAAGACGAGCATCTGTTTGTGATTAATAAGCACGAAGGATTGCTATCGTATAGTAAGAAACCAGGCGACAGAACGGTCATAACGGTGCTGAACAGATATTTGCACATGACACGCCAGAGCTATAATGCGCATATCGTACATCGTCTCGACCGCGACACGTCGGGATTGATGGTGGTGGCGAAGTCGAAACAGGTGTCGCAACGGTTCGAAGCCGATTGGAAAGGACTGGTCGACGACAGAGCCTATGTGGCAGTGGCATGGGGGAGACTCGAACCGGCTGAAGGCACCATCAAGTCGTGGTTGACGGATGGGCAGTATTGTGTGCTTTCGTCGCCCACGGACAATGGGGGTAAGCTGGCAGTGACGCATTATAAGACGGTGCGCACCAGCAGGAGGTATTCGTTACTGGAACTGCGACTCGAGACAGGTCGACGTAACCAAATTAGAGTCCATCTGCGTGAGGAGAAACACCCTGTGGTGCATGATCCCATGTATGGGTATAAGGATGATGTTTCGCCTATTAACAGATTGGCACTTCATGCCTTTAGACTGGGATTCACCCATCCCGTCACGGGTAAGAAACTTAAGTTTGAGACACCCTATCCGAAGGCCTTTGAAAAATTAATGGAGCTATGACCACAATATTTTTTATATACGCGCGTTATACTACTTTAAAATAAAAAAGAATATGACCACATTTAGATATATGATGGCGGCTTTGATGGTATGCTTGGTGTCGGCAGGCACGGTGCAAGCCCAGTGGAAGAGTGATGCTGACACAGTGAAGCTGTCGCGTTGGGAACCGCATCTGTCGGTAGGCACGGGATTTTTCGGCACCAGTTATGGCGACAACCGTCTTTTTACTACTGTCGCTCCATCGCTGACGTTTCGTCCCAACAGTCGTTGGACGGTGAATGCCGGATTCCGTATCACCACCGACATGGGTTTGAATCCTAATTATGCCTATGGCTCATCGACCCAAGATTTGGCACCTTACAAACACCGTAATGGTGGTACGGGTATGGCATCGGCACATGTGGCAGCACAGTATCAGGTAAACGACCGTTTATGGTTGGCGGCGGCATTGTATCATTTGGGTGGTACATACGCACCGATATATGGTTTTGGCAATGGGAATGTGTTTGACGTTTCTGCTACGGCGGTGTCGGCTGCAGCCACCTACCGGTTCAAGAATGATAGCTTCTTGCATCTGGCCGTCACATACGTTCGCGATGAACAGGGCACTTTGCCATATCTGTGGCACGATGCATGGATGCACGGTTATGGCTCGTGGGGGATGTACCATATGGGAACACCCTGTAGCCAGATGTTTCTTGGAGGGTGGTATTGATAAAGCATGAATTACTTGCGTTATGAAGGCTTGAGTGGCTTGCGCATCAAATATTCAAACAATTAAGCAATAATAAACTCAAAAAACTACACTGAACGGTTTAGAAAGTTGAACCGGTGTTGACAAAAGTAAAAATAATATAGATTTGTAAATTTGTAAGATGGAATATAATACACAGCGTCCCCAACTGAAGATTAGCGACTACGGGCGGAATATATACAAGTTGATAGAGTATGCCAAAACGGTGGAAGATCGTGACAAACGTAATCGGATGGCATCAGCGATAGTAGACATTATGTCGCGCGTGAGTACAGACGAGAAGGTGGGGGAGGATTACAAACGTAAGTATTGGGTCCATTTGATGATATTGGCTAATTGGGAGCTGGATGTGGATGTGCCCTACGATATTTCGCGTGAGGAAACTGTGGAGTTTACGCCACATCCGCTGCAATATAATCAGGGGAAGACTCATTACCGCCATTATGGGTCGGTGATGGAGAGTATGATAAAGCGTGTGGCAGAGTATCCCGAAGGGGAAGAGCGCAACGAGTTGGTGAGTTTGATGGCCCACGCGATGAAGCGTGACTATCTGCTTTGGAACCGCGACACAGTGGAGGATGACCTGATTAACCTTCAACTGAGTACTATCTCGGGAGGCAAGTTGGAAGTACCAGAAGACTTCCAGTATAAGGAGAGCCGTGAGTATCTCAAAGGCCTTGACGAGGAGCGTCGCGCCAACTTGACCAACAAAAAGAAAAAAAAGAAGAAAAAGAAGAAGAATAAAACCCAGGAGGGATTTTGATATGTCGTCGTTTGAGATAGAAGGAGGCTACAAGCTGCATGGCGAGATATACCCGCAGGGCGCCAAGAACGAGGCGTTGCAGGTGCTGTGTGCTGTGCTGTTGACCAGCGAAAAGGTGGTTATTGAGAATATCCCCGACATTCGCGATGTGAACAAGTTGATAAACTTGTTGGAACTGCTGGGTGTGAAGGTGCGTCGGCTTAACGATGACAGCGCATTGCTCACGGAAGGAAGAAGCTACGAATTTCAAGCCGACGAGGTCAATCTAGACATTCTGGAGAGTGAGGATTTTGCACGTGAGGCAGGCGCGTTGCGCGGTTCCATCATGATGGTGGGTCCGCTGCTGTCGCGCTATGGTCGCGCCCGTGTGCCCCAGCCCGGTGGTGACAAGATTGGGCGCCGCCGTCTCGATACCCATTTCCTAGGCATGGAGAAGTTGGGCGCGACAGTCGACTACTGTCGTGGAGGATACCAGGTGGCGGCACAGCAGCTGAAGGGCTGCTACATGTTGCTTGATGAGGCTTCGGTGACCGGTACCGCCAACATCGTCATGGCGGCAGTGCTGGCCGAGGGTACGAGCATGATAATGAATGCTGCGTGCGAGCCGTATGTGTATCAGCTCTGCACTATGCTCAACAGCATGGGTGCTGAGATTGAGGGAGTGGGGTCGAACCTGCTCACCATCCATGGGGTGAAGGAACTGCGCGGCTGCCAACACCGACTTCTGCCCGACATGATTGAGGTGGGGTCGTTCATAGGGATGGCTGCAATGACGCAGAGCGACCTGACGATATGCCATGTGGGTATGCAGCATCTGGGTCTGATACCGCAGGTGTTTCGCAGGTTGGGCATTGAGGTGTGGCAGCGTGGCGACGACCTGTATGTGCCAGCCCGCGAACATTACGAGATTGAGCGTTTCATGGACGGCTCGATTATGACGGTGGCAGATGCGCCGTGGCCGGGATTCACGCCCGACCTCATCAGCATCGCCCTTGTTGTGGCTACGCAGGCAAAGGGCAGTGTGTTGATACACCAGAAAATGTTCGAGAGCCGCCTCTTCTTTGTGGACAAACTGATAGACATGGGTGCGCAGATAATATTGTGCGACCCCCACCGCGCCACCGTTATCGGACTGGACCACGAGCATCGGCTGAGAGGTGTGCGCATGTCGTCTCCCGACATTCGCGCCGGTGTGGCATTGCTGATTGCAGCCCTTTCCGCCGAAGGGAAGAGCCGCATCGACAACATCGAACAGATAGACCGTGGCTACCAGCATATCGACAAAAGATTGCGTATGCTCGGAGCCGAAATTGTACGAATTGGATAACCTCCATAGGTGATAAATAAGTAGATAATAATTAATAAATTGAATATTATGGGTCTTTTTAAATCAAAACCAAAGACGGCGCGCCCGATTTTTGCTCCTCTGGTAACTGATATGCACTGCCATCTGCTCCCTCGCGTGGATGACGGTTCGAAAAGTGAGGAGGAGTCGGTGACTTGTCTGCGTGTGATGAAGGCAGCGGGTTTCGAGAGCGTCTGCCTGACTCCCCATTACACGATTCCGCGTTTCCCCAATGTGGAAGAGGATATTTTGAGAAGGTTCGAGGACTTGAAATTGGATATTGCCACCCATGGTGGCTACGATGGTCCGCAGCTGTTGGGCATTGCGGGCGAGTATCGTGTGGATCCAGGTTTCAACGAGAGGATTGAGAAGCAGAAGTTTCTGCTTGTAGGTGGTAAGTATCTGCTGATGGAGTTTTCGCTGCACCAGCAGGTGATGGGTTTAGACCAAGTGCTGTTCGATTTGCAGATGAAGAACTACGACATCATCCTTGCCCATCCCGAGAGGTATCCCTACTACAGCTCCTCGTCGCACGTGCTGCAGCATTTTAAAGATATGGGTGTGTTCTTCCAAATCAACATCCTGTCACTGTCGGGTTTCTACGGCGAAGGACCACGGCGCAAGGCGTTTGAGATGATTGAGAACGGCTGGGTTGAATTTCTTGGCACTGATATGCACAACACCCTGTATGCGCAAGCCCTTATCGATGCCACTCACGACCGCAAGATTGAGAAGTTGGTGGAGAAGCACACGTTTATGAACCGCCTGTTCACCCATCCCGAGGAGGTGAAGGAGAAGAAGTTTTAATAATTGAAAATTGAAAGGTGATAATTGTAAATCCGCAGCAGCGGGTATTTAGTCGCTCCCGCGAGATTTCATTTTTCAATTTTCACCTTTTTAAATTATAATACTATGAATAGTCTTAATGCCATATCGCCAATTGACGGACGCTACCGTAGCAAGGTGGAGCCGCTGGCGGATTTTTTTTCTGAGGGTGCGCTGATACGCTATCGTGTGCGCGTGGAGGTGGAGTATTTTATCGCCTTGGGGCAGTTGGAGCAGCTGCCGCTGAAAGGGCTGTTCGACGCCTGCCCGCAGCTGGTGGAGCAGTTGAGGGACGTGTATCGCAATTTCTCTGAGCAGGATGCCCTCGAGATTAAGGAGATTGAGAAGACTACCAACCACGACGTGAAGGCGGTGGAGTATTTCCTCAAACGCCAGTTCGACCGTCTGGGGTTGGAGCAGTATAAGGAGTTTATCCACTTCGGCCTCACGTCGCAGGATGTGAACAACACGGCAGTACCTCTGACGATTAAGGAGTGCCACGAGCAGGTGTTGATGCCGCAGTATACGGCGGTGTTGGAAGATTTGGAGCGTAGGGCGCAGGAGTGGAAGGATGTACCGATGCTGGCGCACACCCACGGTCAGCCTGCCTCGCCTACGTCGCTGGGCAAGGAGGTGATGGTGTTTGCCTACCGTATGCGCAGGCAGCTGGACTATTTTGCGCAGATTCCTTTCGGTGCCAAGTTTGGCGGGGCGACGGGCAATTTCAATGCCCACCGCGCTGCCTATCCCGAAGTGGACTGGCAGGCATTTGCCAACGACTTTGTGGCCAACCACCTGGGGCTGGAGCGTCAGCAGTATACCACCCAAATTGAGAACTACGACAATATGGCCGCCTATTTCGACAATTGCAAGCGCATCAACGTGGTGCTGATGGATTTGTGCCGCGATGTGTGGTCGTATGTGTCGATGGAGTATTTTAAACAGAAAATCAAGGCTGGAGAGGTGGGTTCCTCTGCCATGCCCCACAAGGTGAATCCTATCGACTTCGAGAACGCGGAAGGCAACCTTGGGCTGGCTAATGCCATTTTTGAGCATCTGAGCCACAAACTGCCCATCTCGCGCCTGCAACGCGACTTGACCGACTCAACAGTGAGCCGCAACGTGGGTGTGCCTGTCGCGCATACGCTGATTGCGCTGGCATCGCTGCAGAAGGGCATGGGCAAGCTGCTGCTCAACGAGCAGGCACTCTATGCCGACCTTGAGAACAACTGGGTGGTGGTGGCCGAAGCGATTCAGACCATCCTGCGGTCGGTGGGCTACCCCAACCCCTACGAGGCGTTGAAGCAGCTGACCCGCACCAACCAGAAGGTGACCGCGGAGACGATTGCCGACTTTGTCGAGACTCTCGATGTGGAGCCCGCCGTCAAGGAGCGCATCCGCCAGATAACGCCGCACAACTATTTGGGATATACTTTAAACTAAAAGGTTAGAGGTTAGGGGTTAGAGTTGAGAGTAGCTGCCGCACCCAGATAACCCCTAACCTCTAACCCCTAACCTTTACCCCCCCCCGACATGCGCTTCACCCTGCACTATATGAAACCGTATGCTGCCCGACTGGTGGCATACGGTTTTTTTGTGGTACTGTCGGTGCTCTTCACTATGGCTACGGCATTGTCGGTGGCGGACTTCCTGAAGATTCTTTTCCCGCCGGCAGAGGGGGCAGCGGCCGCGCCGCAGGCGGCCAGCCTGTTGTCGCAGGGCCTGCAGGTGCTGTATGAGTGGCTGGCCTCGTTCGGCGCACGGCGGGCGTTGGTCTATTTCTCGCTAGTGCTACTGGGGCTCTATGCCTGCAAAAACGTCTTTGGCTACCTCTCGCTGGTGCAGATGGCATCGGTGCGCAGCCGTGTGGTGCGCGACATCCGCGCCGACCTCTTCCACAAGGCCATGCATCTGCCCATGACGTATTACGACGGCAGCCGCAAGGGCGATATGTTGGCGCGTTTCGGGGGCGACATGGTGGAATACGACGAGAGTACCCTCGCCTCGGTGCAGCAACTGGTGGTGGCGGTGGTAAGTATGGCTCTGTATATTGCCATGCTGTTCTATATCAGCCCTAAGCTTACGCTGTTTGTCTTCGTCATGCTGCTCGTCATCGTGTTTGTCATTTCGGGCATCACGCACCGCCTCCGCCGCAATTCGCTGCAGCTGCAGGGGATGGGCTCGTTCCTCACTTCGCTGATGGAGGAGACCATCATGGGGCTGAAGGTTATCAAGGCGTATACGGCCATCGATTTCTCCAACCACCGTTTCCGCGAGGCAAGCGGAGCTTACGCTCGTCTGCGCACCAAGGTATTGCGGCGCATCGACCTATCGTCGCCAGTGAGCGACTTCCTAGGCAATTGTGTGGTAGTGGGCATCCTGCTCTTTGGGTCGCGTATGGTGATAGGGGGCGACGCGCAGCTTACGCCCGAACTGTTTGTGTCCTACATCATGATGTTTGTGCTGATGATACCGCCGTCGAAAGAGCTGACTACCGCCCTCTCGCAGATGAAGAAAGGCCGTGCCTGCGTCGACCGCCTGCAAGCCGTACTGGAACTGGAGGACGAGGAAGAGGAAAGTGGAACCTGTAAAGTGGAACCACATACCCCGATCAACGGCCATCCCTCTCAAGAGGAAAAGCGGCATTCAGTGAATGTCTCGCCTGACGCAACAAATAATTCTCAATTCTCAATTCTCAATTCTCAATTTATAGAGTTTCGTCACGTGGGCTTCCACTACACGCCCGGCACAGAGGTGCTGCACGACATCTGTCTCTCCATCCCCCGTGGCAGCACGGTGGCGCTAGTGGGTGGCTCTGGGTCGGGCAAGTCTACTATTGCCGACCTGCTGTTGCGCTTCTACGATTGTACCAGCGGCGAGATTCTGTTCGACGGCCAGCCCATCAACCAGATGCCGCTTGCGCAGCTTCGTCGCCGCATCGGCGTGGTAGCGCAGGATACTCTTCTTTTCAACGACACCATCCGTGCCAATATCGCCTTCGGAGCACCTGATGCCACCATGGAGCAGATTGTCGAAGCGGCCCAGCTGGCACACGCCCACGACTTTATCCTCCAGCAGCCCGAAGGCTACGACACCAACATCGGCGACGGTGGCAGCCTCCTCAGTGGGGGACAGCGGCAGCGCATCAGCATAGCACGTGCCTTGCTGCGCAAACCCGACCTGCTGATTTTCGACGAGGCCACCAGTGCCCTCGACACCGAGAGCGAACGCCAGGTGCAGCAGGCTCTCGACCACCTTCTGAGGGTTGATAATTATTCTTTTAACACTAGCGACAGCTCCCCCTCATTCCTTATCATCGCCCATCGTCTCTCCACCATCCGCCATGCCGACCTCATTGTGGTGCTCGAGCAGGGGCGCATCGTGGAGCAGGGCACCCACGAGGAGCTGCTGGCTCTCAAAGGGCGCTATCACCAACTAGTAGAAATGCAGTCTATCCAATGAAGCGTCTGTTCATAACACTGCTGTTGCTGCTGCCCGTCCTATTGTCGGCGCAGCCGCTTCGGTTTGTCCAAACCGCCGTGGTCGGCAATCAGGTGGGAATGCTCAGTTGGAACCGATTGGACGACACCTCCGCCTACAGCCTCTTCCGCCTGTTCCCCAACGAGGAGGAGTACACCCGCATCGCCACCCTCTCCGACACCATCTACTTCGATACCCTCCACCGCACCATCTGCTTCGACACGGTCAACTACTTCGTCGCCACCGCCTCCGACACCTCTCTGCCCGTCGGCCTTTTCTATCAGGACAATGTGCCCACATCGCCTTGCTCTCTGCGTCTTTGTACCGTCGACAACGAGCACGGCCATATCCTCCTCAGCTGGTATCCCAGCCCCGACACCGACATTATGGGCTACTACATCTGCATGGGCAATCCCTGCCTCTATTACGACACCGTGTGGGGCCGCCTCAACACCGCCTACCTCTGTCGCGAGCCGATAGACCTTCTCAACAACGACGAATACAGCTTCCGCGTCCTTGCCTTCGACAGCTGCTACCAGGCCAGCCCGCTCACACCCTACTACCACAACCCCCGCCTTGTGGTGGAAGCCGAACCCTGTTCGCGCCTGCTGCAATGCTCCTGGAACCGCTACATCAACATGCCCGACAGTGTGGCCTTCTACAACCTATACTATAAATTGCAGGGCGACGAGGACTGGCGCATACACCGTGTCGGCCCCGACGGCCCCTTCACCTTCGACACCCTCATCCCCGACCTCGCCATCAGCCGTCTCCAAGCCTACCTCACCGTCACCAACACCTCCGACAGCCTCTCTGCCTTCTCCCTCATTCACGAATTCCACTTCGCCGACATCGACACCGCCCTCTATCTCCGCATCACCGACATCCAATACGATGCCAGCCAGCCCGCTGCCACCCTCACCTTCGAAATCGACCCCCTCTTCAGTGGCCGCATCTGCTATGTCTACCGTGCCACCGAATGCGGCGACAACTATGAGCAGATAGACCAAATCACCCGCTCCGCTACTCCGCCCGAACAGTTCCTCACCTACACCGACACCCGCATCAACCGTGCCGTCAGCTGCTACGCCTACAAGATAGGCGCGCCCGACATCTGCCAGCAGTTGATCAAGTACTCCGACACCGCCCAACTGCACCTGCCCGAGATATTGCCACCCGAGGCCTATATCCCCAACGCCATCATCTACGGCGACCCCGATAACGGCCGTTTCTGCCCCCACTTCCTCTCGCCTCTGGCCGAGGGCTACAGCCTCGACATCTACAACCGTCTCGGCATGCACCTCTTCCACACCTCCAACCTCACCGACTGTTGGGACGGCACCGACCTCCAAGGCCGTCCGCTCCCGCAGGGAGTCTACGTCTACCGGGCTCACTGCCGCCACGCCGACGGCACCGAAAAAACCTACACCGGCACCATCCTATTGCTCCATTAAAGTTAAATTGCAGACCTTGATAATTTCATTTTTCAATTTCCACCTTTCAACTTTCAATTTATGAAGATTGCCCTCTACGCCCGCTACCTCGAACCCTCTTTGCGCCAACAGCTGCTCACCCTTGTCGACCGTCTGCACGCTGGCGGTATCGAAACCGACGAAGTCTCCGACACCCTGCCCGTAGGCATACACTACGACTTCCTCCTCTCCATCGGTGGCGACGGCACCCTGCTCAGTTCCGTCCACCTCATCGCGGGCAGAGACATCCCCGTGCTGGGCATCAACTTCGGCCATCTCGGCTTCCTCACCACCGCCGGACGCGACGACATCGACACTCTCGTCGACGACATCCTTGGCGGCCGCTACACCCTCGAGCCCCGCACCCTCCTGCAAATATCGACCGATTCGGCTGCCGGTACTCTCTTCGCGCTCAACGAGGTATGCCTCCATCGCCTCGACGATGCCCCCCTGCTGCGCACCGACCTCTATGTCGCGGGCGACTTCGTTGCCACCTACGCCGCCGACGGCCTTATCGTCGCTACCCCCACCGGCTCCACCGCCTACTCCCTCAGCTGCGGCGGCCCCATCCTCACGCCCGACAGCGGCTGCTTCGTCATCACACCCATCGCCGCCCACAATCTCACCCTGCGCCCCATCATCGTGCCCGACAGCGCGCACCTGCGCCTCGTCACCCACTCCGGTTCCGTCAATGCCGGTGCCGACTCGCCGCAGTTCAACCTCAGTGCCGACTCGCAGCAGCTCCATCTCGCCTGCGGCACCGAAATCATGCTCTCCCGCGCCCCCTTCACTGTCCGTCTCGTGCGTCTCCACCGCCAAACCTTTTTCACCGCCATCCATCAAAAGCTGGGCTGGAATTTCTAGTCCTCCAAACCCTCGTACTTCTCACCATTTTCTGCTTCATTATCGGTCCTTCATTGCTCGTTCATCGCTGTAATAGCGAAGAACTAGGTGTTATCGGTATAAGGAAAATGGGGAGTTGGAGGGAGTTAGGCAGGCGACAGGGTGGGTGGAGTGGGAGTGTGTGTGAAGGGTTGTTACGGTGGAAGATAGGGGTGTGCTAGGGGCGGGAGCGGAGCTGCCAGAAAGCTACTGAGGCTGCAGCGGCGACGTTGAGGCTGTCCACCCCGCGCTTCATGGGGATGATGGCGTGGTAGTCGCAGGCGTCGATGGTGCTGCGGTCGAGGCCGTCGCCTTCGGTGCCCATGACGATGATGAGGCGGGGCTCGGCGTTGAGCTGCAGGTCGTCGATGGCGACGGCATCGGGGGTGAGGGCTAGGGCGACGGTCTTGTAGCCAAGGGTGTGGAACAATTCGGTGGCAGGATGGGGCCATGCGGGGATATAGGTCCACGGCAGTTGGAACACGGTGCCCATGCTCACGCGCACACTGCGGCGGTTCAGGGGGTCGCAGCAGGTGGGGGTGAGGAGGAGTGCGTCGACGCCTAGGGCGGCGGCGGCGCGAAAGATGGCCCCGGTGTTGGTGCTGTTGACCACGCTGTCCACCAGTGCTACGCGGGATGGCCTATCGGCGAGCAGCACCTCGACGGTGGGCAGTTGGGGTCGATGCATACAGCATAGCACACCGCGGGTGAGCTCGTAGCCCGTCAGCGAGGCGAGCAGTTCACGGCTGCCGGTGTAGACGGGCATATCGGGGCAGCGGGCGATGATATCAGCGGCTTGGGTGTCGAGGAATTTCTCTTCGGTGAGGAGCGAGAGGGGCTGATAGCCGGCATCGAGTGCCACGCGGATGACCTTGGGGCTCTCGCAGATGAATATGCCTTTCTCCGGCTCCAGGCGGTTGCGCAGCTGGGCTTCGGTGAGGTGGGCGTAGGGCAGCACCCCGGGGTGGTCGAGGTCGGTCAGGTGTACGATGTTCATGGCACTAGGATGGTTTGTGAGTCGGTGTTGGCGCGGAATTCGGGGGCGTAGACGCTCTGCAGGGTGCAGATGCCGTTGGCAAAGGTGCCGGCGTGGCGCACCCAAAGGTCGTACTCCATGTAGTAGTGGTCGGGTTGGAGGTTGTCGATGTAGCAGTCGGTCCATTCGTCGCGCACGTCCACATAATAATGAAGGCCGTCGTTCCACTGCCATCCGCTGGCGGTGCTGATGGGCTCGAAGGTGGCGGCACGCTGGTCGCGCAGCACCATGTTGTCGAAGCCGCGCAGGCAGTCGATGTCGATGTGCACATGCACACGGTCGCCCACATTCAGTTTGTCGCCGGGCTTGAGGAGGGTGAGGCTGCCGTCGGCATTGACACGGCTGAGGGTCTTGCGGAGCTTCATGCCGGTGCCGTTGTACTGGATGCTGTCGACGTGGGTGTCGTGGCTGTGGAAGAGGGCGCCCCAGGCGGGGAGGGGGGAGGAGTTGGTTAGTTGAAAATAGAGTATACATACCCCGCCGCTATCGCGGCACCCCTCTAAAGAGGGGACGGCTGGCGCAGGTGTATTGTTATCAAGAATCAGTTCCTCATTGTTTAGTTTGATGCTGACCTTTCCGCTCTCCATTTTTTGGCCTGTGGGCTGGCGGAGGAGGGCTTGGAGGGCGGCGGCGGTGGCCATGTCGGTGCGCCAGGCGGTGCCTTGCTTAGAGGCGAGAATCCACTGCTGGATGCGGCAGACGGACTCCCAGTCGTGCAGCACGTCGGCAAAGACATCGACCAACAGTGCGGCAGTTTCGATGGGGCGTTGGTACCAGCCGTAGCCGCTCGTGTTGTCTCTCCAGTACATGCCGAGGTCGTCGGTGGTGTGAGAGGTGCCTTTGATGCGGTTGGCAAGGCGGACGGCGTCGGCGGTGTCGCCCATGTGGAGCATGAGTAGGGCGAGGTGGCCTTGGTAGTTGAGCGAGACGGGCTCGTCGAGGTGCATCCGATAGAGGTTGTAGAAGAAGCGGAAGGCCTGCTGGGTGGTGCTGTCGCACGTGCTGAGGGGCTTTTCGCCGAAGTAGAGGCTGCGGGTGTAGAGCAGCGAGAGGCAGCCAGTGGGGAATATCCTGCCTAGGGAGGAGAGTTCAGAGACAGACGGGTAATGCTCCATCTCTTCGACAATGAGGCGGTCGAGGTAGTCCAAGGCTTCGCGGATATAGTAATTCTTGGCATTGGCCATAGGCAGGTTGGCAATACGTTGCATGACGGCCTCGGTGACGTAGCGGCTCGGCTGTCTGCCGTTGGGCATCCAGCTCCAGCCACCTTTGTAGGATTGTTCGTGGAGCAGTTTGTCGAGGTCAGTCTTGATGCGAGATTTGAGGTGCTGTTGCTGCTTAGGCGAAGTGGTGTCGAGGAGCGCAGTGAGTTGGTTGACATAGATGCTGTTGGCAAGGTAGATGGGACCTGGCATGAGGAAGCGTTTGAAATGGGGCAGGGCCTCGACGACGTAGTGGATGGGGTTGGGGGTGAAGGAGAGGGTGGTGGAGTCGCCCGGTGCCGAGGCGGGCAGGGTGATGTCGAAGGTGCGGGTTATCTCCTTGCCGTCGGGGCTGCCGGGGATGTAGAGGAGATGGCTGGTGGTGATGCGCTCGCGGTTGGAGAGGACGGACAGACGGCCTTGCTCGCCGTCGCTGTGGTGACCGCCGGTGGTGGAGGTCTTGACGGCGTAGACTTTATAATTGGCGATGTGCCAGTTGTCTGGGATGACGAAGCGGGCGGAGGCGATGCTGCTGGTTTTGGGGAGAAGGGTGAGTTTTTTTGGCACATACCCCGCCGCTATCGCGGCACCCCTCTCAAGAGGGGATGGGGCGGCAGCCGTCCCCTCTTGAGAGGGGTGGCCGTAAGGCCGGGGTATGTTCTCCAAATCTCCACTTTCAATTTCAAGATGTACGTTCACGGTCATGGTGGTGTCGGTGAGGTTGGAGACTTTGGCGCGGATTTCGATGGTGTCGCCTTGGCGTAGGAAACGGGGCATGAGTGGCTGCACCATCAGCTCCTTCTGCGACTGGACGGTGCGGCTGATGGCACCAATTTGGTAGCGGTCGGTCCAGGCGAAGCCGCCGAGCTGCCACTGGGTGAGGGCATCGGGGAGGGTGAAGGTGACGGAGACGCGACCATCCTTGTCGCTGCGCAGGGCAGGCTCGAAGAAGGCTAGGGTGGAGAGGTTTTTGCGCATGGCGGGAGCCACGTCGGAGGTGGAGCCGTCGAAATTGAGCGTGGCGGGTATTTCGGCGATGGCATCCTTGGGCACTTGGATACCGGCGCGTTTGCGCACGCCGCCCTGCAGGGTGACCATGCCGTCCTCGCCACGGGCAGTGCCTACGCCGCCGACGGAGGCGACAATCTCTTCAACGCTGGTGCCCGGCATTCGGACAATATCGTCGGCGGACATGCGCATGCCGCTTTCGGGGGCACCGATTTCGATGACGGGTACTCTGCATTCCTTTATCTCCACGCATTCGAGGATGGTGGCGGAGGGTGTTATTGGGATTTCCAGTATTATCGAGCTCTCCCGGTCGATGACGATGGGGCAGGTGAACTTGTGATAGCCGACACAGGCGATTTGGAGGGTGTATTGGCCTGGGAGGAGGTCCTTGATGACGAAATGACCGTCCATGTCGCTCAGCGTCCCTTTCACCTGACGTCCGTCTGACAAGACTACGATATTGGCAAAGGGCACAGCTTCTCTGGTGCGTGTGTCGGTGATGGTGCCTCTCACAATGCCGTAGCCGAAGAGGAAGGCCAGCTTCTTGTGGTATCCGGTATGGTCGAAGAGGGAGAATCCCAGCTGGGGACGGGCGAGGTTGGAGTTTAGAGTTGAGAGTTGAGTGTTTAGCGTGGAGGGTCTGGCGGTGAGGAGTTTGGGGGATTCGATGTTGGCAGAATACGCCTGGTAGGAAGTGAACCAGGGCCAGAAACCGTAATCATGATGGCGGTATTGTTCTAGCGAGAAGTCGTAGAGGGTCATGCAGAGGTTGGCAGCGGTGCCGAGGGAGTCGGAGTTGGTGATGCGGAACCGCCATTGCTCCTGTTCGCCGGGCTGTAGGTGGTCGCGGAAGGTCTCGGTGCTGACGTTGAGTATTTTGTCGGGCTGGGTTACCGCTATTTGGTAGCTGGTGGCGAAGGGACGGCCTTCGCGTATGGCGGAGAGCTGCACGATGCAGCCGTCCTTCATCTTTTGGGTGATGGGGATGGAGAGGGTGGTGGTGCGGGAGCTGTCGAGGATGAGCATGCCGCGCTGGTAGATTTTGGCGGCATGGATGACGCGGTAGTAGAGCGGCTGGTTGCCGTAGGCGCTGCCCAGCTCGAAGCGCACGGTGTCGCCCACGCGGCAGGTGAGGCGGTTGGAGTAGGAGCTCCAATCCTTCTTGGGGGTGGTGCGCAGGAAGACCACGTCGTCGCCTGTCACGCGCCCCTGAGGGGCGACATGGTTGACCAGCGTGTCGTGGTGGTTGCCGTCGGGGGTGTCGAATCTGACGCGGTAGAGGCCTGAGGGGAGGTTGGGGATGGCGAGAGTGCGTTCGGTGGTGGTGGTGCTGAAACGGGTGGCGACGACGGGCCATGAGTGGCGGTCGCCCTCCTCGCGGCTGAAGGCACGGTAGGGGAAGCGGCGTTGGAACTCCTCGCGTGAGCCTATCCATTTGGCTCTGGGGTGTTTTTTCATAAGCGTGTCGAGGGTGCGGACGGTGTCGGGCTGGTGCAGTTGTTGCAGCTCGACGCGGACGGCACCCTTGAGGGGCTGGTCGTCGAAGTTGTTGTAGGCAAAGGAGAGGTGGCTGAGGTCGTTGCCGACGAGGAGGCAGTAGCCGTCGGCCTCGCTGACGTGGAAAGAGAGCTGCTGCTCGTGGAGCTCGCCGTCGGGGTCGGTGACGCGGACGTAGGCGGTGTAGATGTAAGTTGAGAGGTGAGAGTTTTTTTCATACCCCAGCCTATCGGCAAACATCCACTGGAGGTTTGCTCCCCGTCTAAAGAGGGGACGGCTGCCGCGAGCTGAGTTATCATCCTTTTCGGGAACAAAGGTGAATTGGAAGGTGCCGTCGGGGCCTACGGTGAGGCTGTCGCTGTAGGGGAAGTCGTTGGCGACGGAGTGGGCTTGGAAGGGGTCGGCCATTTCCTCGCACGAGACTTCCCACTCCACTTTGGCTCCCTGCATGGGGGCACCGCTGAAGCTGGTGGCGGTGCCGTAGACGGTGACGGGCTGGCCGAAACGGCGCGTCTCGGTGGTGGCGCTGTCGTGCTTGGTGGAGAGCGTCACCATGAAGTGGGGCGGCTTGTATGCCTCCACGGTGATGACTTTGGAATCGTAATAATGGTCATAGTAGCCCCAATAGTCGTAATAGTTGGCCGACTTCACGTATAAGCCATACTCTCCGTTCCGCCCATCGGCAGGAATGACGAATTCGCCCCAGCAGCGGCCGTGCTTGTCGGTGGTGAGGTAGAGGGTGTCGTTCTCGTCGTAGTCTTCGCCGAAAGTGGCGATGAGTTTGACATGCTTGGCGGGACGGAGATGCTGCTGCTGTGCCTTGCCCGAGAAGCGGCTGCGGTAGGCCACGCAGGAGAACCGCACCGTGTCGCCCAGCCGATAGATGGGACGGTCGGTCATGACGATGCTGAGGTGTTTGGTTCCAGTGCGGTCGAGCCTTTCGGTATAGACACTTCTTCTGCCATAATAAGAAGAGCTGTAGAAGTGTTCGTAGCCGTCCACTTGTGCGGAGAGTTGGTCGTAGTCGATAAGGCCGAGAAAGGATTTGTTGGAGAAATGGAAGAAGCCCTGCTTGTCGGTGCGGCAGCGGCGGTGATAGTTGTGTTCGGTCAGTTCGCCTTCGCCGTGGAGTGTCACCCGTTTGCCCTTTATGGGTTGGCCGGTGACGCGGTCGACCAGGTGGCCTGAGGAGATGGTAATCCAATGGCGACCATTGGTGGGTGGGGTGGAGTAGGTGAGGAAGGTGGCATCGGTGGAGTTGAAAGTTGAGAATTGAAAGTTGAGAATTGGGGTGCCGGGGTAGTTGGAATAATCGGAGTTGTCGGATTTCTCCGAATAACTTAATAAGTAGTAGTTGCCTTGGGGCATGGGGGGTAGGGCGATGATGTATTCGTGCCAGCGGCGGTCTTCCGCGTTGGGTAGGGGTTGCACCCACTCCTGCAGGGGCGTGAGGCTCATGAGGGTGTCGCGTTTCCGCTGTTCGGTGAGGGTGTCGATGTCGATTTGCTGAACGATGCGGAAGTGGAGCTGGGGGATGTTACGGGTCTCGATATAGGCCATGCGGCTGCGTGTGGGCGACTCGATGTTGCTGTATTCAATCTTGTATTCGGGCAGGCAGATGTCGTAGAGGCGCATCAGCCGGCAGCGTTGGGCTCCGTAGGTGCCGGGGTAGAGGCGTTCGGTTTCGAGGCACTGCTGCTCGGCTGGTACCTTCTGAGAGCTCATGTTGAGATATTTGGCGCGGTACATGCTCAGCATCGCCTTCATCTCGTCGGTAACAAGGTGGGGCTGGTAGAATTGCGCAAGGGTGTCGAGGGCGGGGAGGAAGCAGCTGTCGTAGTATAGCAGTTCGTACCGCAGCAGGTCGAGCCAAAGGGCTATATCAAATTGGGAATTGAAAATTGAGAATTGAGAATTATCCGACTGCGGCAGCGTCCCCTCTTGAGACGGGGAGCAAACCTCCAGTGGATGTTTGCCGATAGGCCGGGGTATGTAATCCAATTCTCCATTTTCAATTAAATAAAGCTTTGCTACGTTGTGGTAGAGTGACAAGGGGTAGGTGAGGGTGTCGGGACAGGGGGTCTGGCAGTAGAGGGGGAGGGGTTTGAGGAGGTTGTTGCGGTAGTCGGCGGGCATGTCGTTGAAATGGAGTTGATGGAAGTGGGCGACAAGCAGGGTCTGCACCATCATGCCCAAGAGGGTGTTGTCGAGCGGAGGACGGACAGAGCTGTCGTTGTGGAAAATCCGTTGATAGGGTTCGGTGGGAGTGGTGCGGAGTTGGTTGGCGTAGGCAAGCACGCTGTCGGCGTAGGTCATCAGGCTGTCGACCATGCGCTGGCGGTGCCAGAGGGGGTATTTCAAGTTGGGGTCGTCGGAGGGTTTGTTGTGGTCGATGGACCAGCTGTGATCGGAGTAATACCTGCTGTAGGAATCAAACAGGAAGGTGTAGGCCACGGCACGGTCCACCCCTTGCAGCCTGCGGGCAAGGAGGCTGTAGCGGTTGATGGCGGAGTCGATGGCATCCTTGTTGTAGGCATAGTCGAGCGTGGTGAGGTAGAAGGCTGCGGTGAGTACATACCCCCCCGCTTCGCGGTACCCCTCTAAAGAGGGGACGGCTGACGCAGTCCGATAGTTGTCAAATGCCGTTTTGAAATACTTCATCGCCAAGAGGTAGGCGGTGGAGTATTGGCTCTCACCGATAAGGGTGTCGAGGTGATCCCATTTGTTATGTTGTGCCGTGGCGGTCAATGCTGTAGCCAAGGTCAGAAGCAGGAGGATTACTCTTCTCATAATGGAGTTTTTTAGTTTGCAAAGGTACACTTTTTTTCTCAATTATTGAGTATGTAGCAAAAAGAGGCTGTTTTCTTACAGCCTCTACAAAAAAATATCACATTCCCATATTCAAGTAATCACTTTGCAACAGGTCTGACCATTGCCTTTTTCATTTTGAAGGAGGCCGTCTGGCGGATGTCGGTGGCGGAGGCTCCGAACAGCAGTTTGTAGGTGCCTTGGGCGGTCTCCCATGCAGCGGTCGACTCGTTGAAGGAGGCGAGTTCATAGGCTGTTACGGTCATGGTCAGCGTCTCGGATTCGCCAGGTGCGAGGGTCTTGGTCTTGGCAAAGGCTTTCAGCTCACGGTCAGGTTTTTTTAAACCGCCCGAAGGGGCAGAGACATAGAGCTCCACTACTTCGCGGCCAGGCACATTGCCTGTGTTGGTGACGGTGATGGTAGCGGTGAAGCCGTCCCCGCTGGCTTTCACCTTGGGTTGGCCGTAGTCGAATGTGGTGTAGCTCAAACCATGGCCGAACGGGTACGACACCTCGACATTGCGTGTCAGGAAGTGGCGATAGCCGACCCAGATGTCCTCCCAGTATTCGGTGAAGTCGACATTGCGGCGTGTGCCATGCCTGCCCGAGGGGTTCCATCGGTAGGGGAAGTTTTTGGCCGAGGGAATGTCCATATAGTTGGCGGGGAAGGTCATCGGCAGCTTGCCAGAGGGATTCACCGTGCCTTTGATGATGTCGGCAACGGCATGTGCGCCTTCCTGTCCGGGTGTCCAGGGGAGGATGATGGCATCGACAAGTCCCTTCCATGAGGCAGTTTCCACCACACCCACGATATTCAGCACTACCACAACACGCTTGCCATCCTTGTGATAGAATAGGCTTACGTTCTGAATAAGCTCGCGTTCGGCGGCAGTCAGCTCAAAGTCGTCATGCACCACACGGTCGGCACCCTCCCCAGCGATGCGGCCCAGTACGATTATTGCCACATCGTTTGTCTCCGCCTGCCGCTCGATGGCTTTCACCGAGACTTCGGGTTCTGGGCGGTGGCGTTTGTCGATGGCGGAGCCTTCCATCCGCTCCTTGTCTTGCTGCAGGGCGTAGCAATGGCGGTAGTAGTTGGCCAAATCCTCGTCCAACAAGAACCCGGCGGCTGTCAGTGCCTCCTGCATGTTGGCGACGTGGGCTGTATGAACAAATCCCGAGCCAGTGCCTACGGCGAAGAAATCCACAGAGCTGATGCCGTAGAGGGCCACGCATTCCCCGCCGTTCAGGGGTAGAGCTCCGTCCTCGTTGCGCAGCAGCACGATGGATTCCTCAGCGGCGCGGCGTGCCACTTGTGCATGGGCCTGAAGGTCGGGACGATTCGAATAGGGGTATTTCCGATAATGAGGCGTTTTCACGATATACTCAAGCACACGGCGCACGTTGCGGTCGAGTTCGGCCTGGGAGAGTTCGCCGCTCTCCACGGCGGCCATCAGCCTGTCGCGCTCGCGCTGGTGTCCCGGCTCCATCAGGTCGTTGCCAGCCTTGGCGGCCTTGACGGTGCTGTCCTTGCAGCCCCAGTCGGTCATCACCAGGCCGTCGAAGCCCCAGTCGTCGCGGAGGATGGTGGTGAGCAGGCGGTGGCTCTGCTGGGTGTACTCGCCGTTCAGCTTGTTGTACGACGACATCACTGTCCACGGTCGGCCCTCTTTGACGGCGATTTCGAAGTTCTTGAGGTATATTTCGCGCAACGCACGCTCGTAGATGCGGGCATCGTTCTCCAGCCGGTTGGTCTCCTGATTGTTGGCGGCGAAGTGCTTGACCGAGCATCCCACCCCCTTGGATTGCACTCCGCGCACGTAGGCCGCGGCGATGCGACCCGACAGCAGCGGGTCTTCGGAGAAATACTCGAAGTTGCGTCCGCAGAGCGGGTTGCGGTGGATGTTCATGCCTGGGGCAAGCAGCACGTCAACGCCGTATTCCAACACCTCGCTGCCCATCGCCTGCGTCATTCGTTCCACCATGGCTGGGTCCCACGAGCTGGCAGTCAGCGTGCCGTTAGGGAATGCGGTGCAGTAGAACGTCTGGTCGGTACCCTCGCGGGTGGGGTCGATGCGCAGCCCTGCGGGGCCGTCGCTTAGTGCCGTCATGGGGATGCCCAGACGGGGGATGCAGCGTGTGTAGCCCGCCACATTGGGAACGTCGGGCACCATGCCCGCGCCACCCACCAACAGGTAGCACTTCTCCTCGGTGGTCATAGCCTTCAGCACCTCGTCGATATTGTCGCTCCGCAGCCTGAGGCTGTCGGTGCGTTGTGCGAAAGCCGTCTGTGAAAACATCAGCATAGCAATTATCGAAAACCTTTTAGAAAATAATGATATAGAGTTCATAGGACATTGTTTAGTTAATGATTAAAAAATAAGTTGTAACGATAATGGGAGTTAAAGAGGGAGTAATAGAAAGGAGTTAAATGGGGAGTTAAAATGGACAATACCCTTTGCGACAACACATTTGTCCACTTTAACTCCCATTTTAACTTCCACTTTAACTCCATATTATCTAATTTATAATACATTCTATTCTTCTTTCGTTAGTTCATTATAGAGTGCAATCCCCTTCTCTGTCAGCAGGTATTTCTGCCGTGGATGGTGAGGGGATTGGGGATAAAGCAGACGGACGTATCCGTCGGAAATAGCAGGCGTCAGATAAACATTCAAGAAATTGTCTCGCCCTTTAAGCCCCAGACCCGACATCATTTCTTTCACCGACAGTTCCTGCTTGTCGACCACACGTATTAGGTCTCGGATATTGGGATTGTCGGTGTGTAACATATCTTGAACCAGTCCTGCACTTGCCCTGTGATTATCTTGCGACTTTTCGGCGACCCCTCGGCAATCCTTCGGCGATGGTCCTTCACTTGTCCTGTACTTGTCCTGTGCTTGTCCTGTGCTTGCGGGTTCTTTCCACTCTTCAGGTGGATTCACCAAAAGGTATCGGTTCTTTAGCTCGTTGTTCTCTCCCATCAGCAGGTTTCGGAAGAAGAGTTCAAGATAATGGCCGTCCTGACTGATGCCTTTTGCCACATTCTTGTAGTTGGCCCTGACCAACGCATTGCGGAAGTACCACGAATGCTCCTCAAACATACGGTTGTCTGCCTTAAAGCCGATGGCTTGAAGATACTTGATGGTGAACACGGCGGTAGTACGGGTGTTGCCCTCGCGGAAGGGGTGTGTCTGCCAGATGCTGGAGACAAATCGCGACAGATGCGCAATCACCTCTTCCATCGACAGCCCCTTGTAGTCGAACTGTTTCTCCTTCTCGATGTCATAATCCAACGCCATCCGCAAGTCCTGCCAACGGCCATATAGCACTGTGTCACCCCGCAGCACCCATTCATTCTTGGTGATGTCGTAGTCGCGCAGTTGCCCTGCATGTTTGAACACACCGCTGAAGAGATTTCTATGGATAGAGATAAGGCCTGTGGTGCTGAAAGTGAAAGCACGTTCGTTGATGATTTTGGCGATATTTGTCGAAACGCGGTCAGCCTCTTGCTTGTCATCGTCATCATCGTCGTGCTGAGTCTCCGAGACATAGTATTGTTTCACCAGTTCTTTTGCCTCGTCGATGGAAATCTCCCCCTCTATATGGCGACGGGCAGTCTGCTTCAGGTATTCCGACACCTGTAGCCCGTCCACCGCTTGCAAGCCGATGGCCGCCCGCCATGCATCAGCCCGTTCCCGCTTATGCGGTTCGCTCGCAACGATATACTCGTCAAAGTCCAGATATCCTTGTTTAGTCTTTTCTGTCGGCATAACACTTAAGTGTTTTTGTTAATCGGTAGAGTTGTATTCATCTCATTTTCACACTAACGCATTTACACATTCAAGACTTACACATTCACGTATTCCCACATTAACGCATTCACGAATTCCCACATTCAATAATCTCCATTTCGGGTGCAAAGATACGGGTTTTATTTTAATTGTCAGTTTGACGATTGGAGAGGTTGTCATTACGGACAGTTAGTCAATCAGTATTTCCCAAAAGCCACCTTTGTCTGGGCCGACACGACGGAGGTATTTACCACGCATGGATTCTATATTACGATAGATGGACGTTTCGCTGATACCAAGGATTGTTGCTATCTCTCTTCTTGATATATATGGATTTTCCATCATTAATTCAAGAATGGACAATATGTTTGCAGTCAACCTGAAACCCTCTACGGTTGACTTTTCTACTAACTGTTGCCGTTTTTCTCTCAACTTGTTAGCATTTTCTGCCACCTTTTTGCCGCTTACAGTTACTTTTTCTGCTACTCTTTTTGCTACCTTTTCACGATTATCAGTTACTTTTTCTGTTACCTTTGGTACGGTAATCCTCAGTATAAAATCATCGGTACGAAAAGTTGGAGCCTTCGCACCGTTCGATTCCTGTTCACGAAAGATACGGTCAATGCCCTCGCCAAACTCTTTCACATAATGGTAGGTTTTCAAAAATGCCGCTATTTTGGGATTGCGAGAGAAATGGGTGTTGCGGATATTTGACGGTCTCACCATGCTTCTATGTTAATCGGTAGTGCCATATTTCAATCTCTGTTTCGGGTGCAAAGATACGGGTTTTATTTCAATATTCAGTCGTCAATCTAACGGTTCAGGTTGGTCGTCGTTGGAGGAGAGGGTGTCATTCTTAGGGAAGGTGAGGTCTTGGATGATGTTCAGGAAGGCATTCTGGTTTATGAAATAGGTCTCGTCTTCATCCATTTTGTCTTTGATGACTGTGAGGCCATAGTTGATGTATTCTTCCATGGTCATTATCAACGCGTTCACCGTCTCGCTCGGAGTCCAGCGGCCTTTGTCAAGTTCGTACCAGTCTATTTCGGGTGTTTTAGCCACCAATGCAATAAACATATATTCTCTCAGTCTGGGGTAAGCCCGACGGCCTTTCTTCGAATCGATATTGCCCCAAAACTGGATAGGCTGTCCCAGGTCTTTGATATCCAAATCCTCGTTCAGCGGCAACTTCTTGTTGGAGTAAAGCCCGATAAAGAATGCCATGATTAGCACCTCGTATCCAGCACCGAGAACCTTTGCCTTTGAGTCGGAGGTCTCGTTTGTACCTTTACCGAAGTCACACAGCTTCTTTATCACCTCATCCTCGAAGTGTTTTTCGTATGATGGATTCTTCCGTCCCCACAGTTCAAACAAAGAGACAAATCTTTCATTGTCGAATCTATTATTTCTTATTGCCATGTTCCACTCCTTTCTAGTTTATGGGTTCAATTCTAGTTTCTATTGTGGCCAAATTCTTGTCATCAAACGGACGTTTCTTTTTAACATGGTATTTCTTGCCCTTGATAGCTTTAAGACGCTTTGTGTCAATTGATGAAGTTCCATCGGCATTTTCGTTTAAGAAACTCTTTGTGACGATGATGGTCTGTTTGTTTATTTCTCCAATTACTCCAAAGAAGTCACTCTCTTTAGCAGCAGTGAACGATGAGGTGGGAGCATCAAAAATCAGAGGATAATCATCCTCATGTTTCACTGTCGTTAGCTCAGCTACAGCAAAAAGTAGTGACATATACATAGTGGTTTTTAGTGCCGTATTGGGATTATAAATGCGGGTACCATCAGTATCAATAAGCATCAGTTCCGCACTTTCATCAGCTTTCTCTACAATATGGGCTTGGCCTCGGAAGTCGCCCCGATTAAGGCGTTCAAGATAATTATTCGTAGTATTCTCCAATTGAGTTAAGAACTCACGTTTGTTTCGTCCTTTTGCTGACAAAAACGCCTCAGCAATTCGCTGCATTGCAATGCTTGTACGTGCATAGGTGGCTGCCACAGACTCTTCGGATATTTGACTATATTCTTCTTGATATTCTTCTAGTTTCTTACGATGCTCATCTATCTGTCGTTTTAAGAAACCAGATTTGTTTTCTGCCTTATTCTTCTGTTTCCACCACTCAGAAATATTATTAAAAGCAGATACCAACTGCTCCTCGGTAAGGCCGTCTGTCTGAGCCAGAATTTTGCGCTTTTGTTCCTCTTCTTGCTCAAGCTTTGCCTGTAAATCGTCTGCAACTTCATGGTTCCTGCGATTCTTTTCAATTTCAGTTTTAATTATTATTGGCAAACGAGTAAGCCAGTTCATACCGTTATGCAATACTGTATAGCGGTTAACTAATTCTCGAATAAACTCATGTTTGAAAAGAGTGTCTTCTTCCTCATCTTCATTATCATGAGTATCTTTAAGTGATGCCAGATAATCATCAAGATGCTTTTTCATCGTGTTATAGGCAACGGAACCTTTTGGTGCTGGTGTTCCACATATTTTACACACCTCATCATGTAGCATTTCTCTCATGGTGTTTTCATCTGGAATATTCAATGCTAGAGGAACAAATCCTTGATTGATTTCTTCCTGCATCTTGCCAGCCAACTTCTTTGCACCTTGCTCACGCTGATACTCACGTTCCATGCGTCTTTGTTCTTTGTCTAGACTTGCTACCATGTCGCCATATTCACGAGCTATGGGTTCAAATCCCATCAGAATCCACATCTCGTCAAGCAATCGAAATGAGTAGTTCTCTGAGATGTTATGGTATGCTTTTGCAATCTTCTCCTTTAATGTTTCAATTCTGCTGTTGGTTGAGTTTAGCAACTCAGATGACTCCTTGTTTTTTTCTAACTCATCTAGTAGTGTTGTGAAATTAACGGCTTCTTTCTGAGAATTCTTTAACTCTTCACCCGTATCCCTAATAAAGTCAAGTTCATTCTTTATCAGTAATCTTAGCCGTTCAGCCTCCTTGCTATTCTTTCGGTCAGCTTTCATTGCATTATCCGCTGCATCTTGTGACCATTTTTGAGCTTTGTTAGTAAAGTCAATATAAGGATCAAAATCTCGTATCTTGCTAAATGTTTCTACAAGGTAGCTCATTGCCTCCTCTTTATTGAAAATATTCAGCTCCTGTTCTCCTTTAAACAGGCAATACTTCCTGATTGATGCAGAGAAGTCAATATCAAACAACCTCTTTGCTGTGTCGCCCTCACGAACATCTTTCTCACTACCATTTTGAATGAAGAGACAATGCATATAGTTAGATGTCGAAACTGAGCCATCTTGTGTTTTGGTGAATTTGAATGACTTTTCCACAATCTTTTCATTGTGTTCGCTCTCGTATATCATTGAAACCTTAACTAAAGCAGACTCATCAGGCATCAGTTCGGCAATTTTTTTCTTCGATATATACTTGATGTCCACTTTTGGTTTATTGTCAACAGTGTCGAACAACCATTCCAATGCTTCGAAAAAAGTGGTTTTACCATCCCCATTAGCACCAATTATCAAGGTAAGCCCTTCACCTATATCTACGCTATTACTTCCATAGTAACTGCGGAAGTTCTCGATTGAAATATTTTTGATTATCATAAGAAGAGATTATTATTCAGGTGGGTAAAAACTTTTTTGTATACCTCTTTCTGTTTTGAGGAATCCATTGAACCATCCAGTTCGCGTATGATGCGGGCAACACTTACAATAATAGCATTATCGCTTCGTAAGGCTTCTTGTAAATCTAGCTCATTCAGTTGCTCAATAGTATAATCATACTGTTTCATAAGTTGCTCATTGTTGAGCACCATTTGCAACATTCTATCTTTCTGTGTCATGGTTAATATGTGTATTGTCAAACATGTTTAATCCATAGTAATTCATCACATCAATCAATTCCATTTGTGCTTGGGATGGATTTTCAGACATATATGAGAAATCATATACCCGTTTCAACTCACCAGCAAGAAGAGCTTGCTCCATACGATAACTTTGAGTATCCGGCATTACTCTTGGTATCACAACCAAGTCATGAATATAGGAGTATTTCTTGTCCTTGTGCGTTCTAAGTACACGTCCACGTCTTTGTATGAATTGTCTTGGATTACCAGTACTTGCACAGAATATTGCAAGTTCGCTACGAGGTACATCCACACCTTCATCAAGACATTTCATTGATGTAAGTACTTGGAGTCTGCCAGAAGCAAAATCATCCAATATCGCATCACGGTCTTTTGTGTCGCCTGTAAACTTTCTAACAGTGACGTACTTGTCAACGTCGCATACCGCTTGTGTATATATGTCAATCAGGTGTTCGGCATCTTGATCGTCGGTGATTGTTTCATGGTCTTCAAAAACGTCTGCCCTTTGTTCATCGGGATTATTACCCTCTGGTACATAAACAAGAGTATATTTGAGAGAGCCGTTCTCTACAAAACGATTAGATATTATCTGTTGAAAAACAGGTAATTTATTTGATGCTTTGTGTATTATCCGTTTGCGTGCTAACAACAAAGCCATCAAGACATCGTCTTTTTTGTCAAATGTTCCACTATTGAAATTGAAATATCGTGATATTTTAGTTGACAATTCGGCATAATGCTCCATCTCGTCGTCTGTCAGCTGAACAACATGGGGGTAATAATAATAACGACAAAGAACACCTTTCTTGATGGCTTCTTCCATAGAGTACTCATAGGTGTATTTTTCTTCGGCACCAAAGAATCGTGCTATTCTTAGATTGTTCTGTTCGTCGAATTGTCTTTCAGGTGTTGCTGAAAGTCCTATTCTTCGTAAGTAATTAATGCTGCCCATTTTCTTTAGTATTCCAGGTGCACCCATATTGTGTGCCTCATCTGCTATCAGCAACATTTGGTTACGTGAGAAGCTATTCAATGTGTCAAATACATTTTGTCGAGCAAATGAACTATATGTAGCAATAATAATGTATGATACATTGTCATCTTCTTTACATTGCTTCTCATCAAATTGCACTCTATTTATTTCTTCACGCCACGACGAATTTTTAGAACTAACTTTTATCACCCTAGTGTAACCAAACTTCCGACACTCATTTTCCCACTGTTCTACTAAAGTCAAGGTGGGAACAAGTATCAGAGCCTTATAGTAGCCTTTTCGTCTGTAGATTTCTAACAAACAGTTTAATGCCGTAAGCGTTTTGCCAGTGCCTGTAGCCATTGCAAAAAGGCCTTTTTGCTCATTTGCCTTCCAATTCTCAAAGGCTTGTTTCTGATAGTCGCGAGGACCACTAGGATAAGGGAAATGTGGGGTTCCTGTTTCTAAATCATCAGTTATTGCAATATCTGCAACCTTTTTTCTTGCCGTTTTAATGACCGACAATATTGATGGTCGAATCTGTATCTGTGATATCTGTTGCTCTTGTTCAAGTAATTCGGCAAGGTCTTTCCCTCCAAAAGTAGTACTAATTCTGTCTATTACTTTTTCCGCATTAATATAAATGAGATTCTTGTCGTTCTCCTCAAATGCTTTCTCAAAATCATTCTCAATATTCTCTATTTGAGATTTAAATATCTCACCATCCCAATCGCATGAAACTGAGAAACTTTCGATATTTTCTATTAGTGCTGCTCTTGTAAAATTGCAGGACCCTTCAAAGGATACTTTGTTATTTGTGTCAGTGAAAAGTCCAAATTTTGTGTGAGCTATTCCATTGTGGTCTTTAGGTTGGACGATTTTTATTTCAATTCTTTTATTTGAAATAAGCCAAGCAAGGCACTCAAAAAAATGTCTTCCTTCATCAGAAAGATTATTTTGGATAGAGGAGATGTCTGATAAATCAAATACGTCTGAAATTGTATTGCTTTGTCCTGCAATGATGGTTTGTTTGTCTTGTGGAGATAGGAGATTGTTTATAATCATTCTCATCTTTCCCCCATTATAGAGGAATACCGCAAAACCAGAAGCCAATATTCTTATTGCGGAAGAGCTAAAGAAACCCAACATCAAATCAAATCTTGTGCTATTGCACAAGCATTCTGAAAAGAAACCAATAGGTTCCCATTCTGTGCCAGATTTGTATCTGCGGTGGAAAGGAAAAATGATTTGATTAAGCATTATCTATAGTGTAATATTATCGAGCAGTTGGTTTGCAGTTTGTATGTCAATATTAAAAATTGTTGCATATTTAGTTCTCATATCATTTTTCTCTCGTTCAGTTAGTATATTATGGTTAAAGTGATGAATCAGTATGTATTTCACTAAAGATTGATTTCTCATCGCCATCTTATGTGTAATTGGATTCCAAAGTATTTGATTCCAAGGATCAATGGAAACAATTCTATTCATATTAGCATAATGACGAATAATGTCATGATATGTAGTTTCTGTATTCATCCTAATTTGTGAAATGGCTTCAACAAATGGGAGTAACCCTATTGGACGGAAGAATATATTTCCTCCTGTAACTGTCGACCGTAACTCATTGGCCGCCATCTCAGAACCATCGATTATGTATTCGTCTATTTCACCGAAAATGGCCCTCATTTCGTCCCAAAATGAAACAACTTCAAACTTATATTCTTCTATTATTGTGTCATCTGGTCGGAATCGCAAATAATCATTCAGTTTTGTTTGAGTAAAAGCATGTCCGCTACGGAGAGATAAAAATGTCAAAAACAATGCCTTGTGACAATCATACAATGTCATTAGCGTTGTAAAAGAATGCTTGTCATTTGATGGTATCGATTTAGAATTACTTACCTTTACTCTGTTTCCCATAAGTAAGGGATAGGTCTCAAGTAATTCTCGTGTAACAATTGCCACGATGTCATCCTCGTCTAATGCGATAATATCACCTGGTCGTACAGGTTTAACATACCTGTTTAATGTGGAAAAAATTCTTCTCGAACGTTCTCTTCCTTCAGGTGTATTGCTGTGTCCGATGAGCATCACATTTATTGTCTCATTTGCTATTTCTGGTTTTTCTTCAAGTGCCGCTTTGATGCCTTCAACCCTATGTTGTCCATCTACTGGGAAGATTTTCTCTTCACCAGAAAATTCCAGCAGACCCACATTGTTAAATGATTCTTCATTAATCTCATACCGTATTTCCGTCCATTGAGGGTCTCCATCATACACAGCGAGAACCATACTATCAAAGAAATGATCCTCCCTTTTCACAATGTAGTCCTTTATCTTAATATAATTATCAGTAAGAGATCTTTGGATGACTTCTTTTAGCGAATTGGATGTATGCAATTCTGAATCCACTCTTTTTACCATATCTTTGATTTGTTGAAAAGTTAGATTCGCTGAATAGTATACGGTATTACCAATTTTTCCTCTAATTGCGGGGATTTTTATTGCTTCCATAATTTAAAAAGCGTTTATTGTGGGTTGTATTTCTGTTTTATCTGGAATTGTAGGGTTGAATGGTGGCCAAATAGCGTTAAGTAGTATGGCCTCATTTCTTTTTATTCGTTCATTGTCAGTATCTGGATAGTATCTGTAATATACGAATTGCTTCCATTTTGAAAACATTCCTTTTATTAAATCTCTGTCATCATTGAAATATTCCTTTGCCCTTTTTCTGATATTTTGACTATCTGTATATTGACAACGTCCAATATAAACAATATATTTTTCAATAAAAGTCAAGGAAACTCCCTTTAAGAAAAACATATATATGCCGCCTGTGTCATTGGGTATATTCTTTATTTCATCAGAAATATCATCATTTGTCTCATTTAGATATTTGATTTCTTTAGACCATTTAGATTCGTCTGTAATTGGATTCGACGCATCTAATGCATATTCCATCCATCTTGACGGTGTATGGTAATAAGTGATATCAAAAAGTTTGTTTGTATCATCAATAAATGCACGGTTTCTCATGTTGAAATTATATAAAACAATTTGCACACATTATTTCATCTCCAAGAATGTCAGCAAGAGTAGTGCCTTTTTCTTGCTTTCGTTTTTCTTCTTGGCGTTTGATTATATCAAGTTTAATCTGACGTACACGCTCAGGTTGGCACAACTCTGCAAGACTCTCATTCTGATTCCATGTGTAACCATCTTTTTCAAACTCCATTGCTTGCGCATACAGGTCAGGGTGTTGTTCTAGAAGCCATATCCACTCAATCTTCTGTTGGAAGAAACAGAAATAACAACCCGAACGGCTACGACAATATGTTCCCTGTTTGCCATCCACCTCAAATGGTATCTCCTCATAATAAGCTGGAACACCGACACCGCTTTCTTTCAATATTTTAAAAATATCATCTTTTACAAGTACATCTGTATTGTCTATTAATGGGAACTTATCTAATTTCCCCACGGGATAGTCAGTCGTTTTCAGATATTCAAAAACAACACGGTTGAACAACTTGATATCAAAGTCAAGCAAAGCGTTCATTTTCTTTGAATAGAAGAACGTTTTTGAAAGAGGTTTCATAACCACATCCATAATGTCCTCTTTCTGCCATCCTTCAGGACAAAGCTTGTTATATAAATCAATAAGCTGTTCTAAATTGTCATTATGCAGCACTTTGTTTATGACATCGATACTCCAGATGTTCTTTCTAAACGGGAAGATTGCTTGAATATTGGGTTTAGTAGAGATGTAGCCGTCTCTGTCTTCGTCACCTCGAATGCCAACATAGGATATAGCATAATCGTCCCCAACGAACTCTTCAAAGCGGTCTAATTTCATCTTTTTAGTACACCAACGAGCTTGTGGCGACGGCAGGAAACCGCCCATGGCTTTCAGGTAATGATGAAATGGAGTCGGTTCTATTTCGGTTTCAACAGCTTTCAACCTAATAATTTTTCCAAGATAAGCTTCCAGTCTATTTATCAGGTTTTCTGTCTCTTCCAATTCACAGCCTGTGTCCGAATTATAGTATTCAATCTTCAGATTTGGATATTTTTGCTTCAGATATATGGCAAGTGCTGCGCTATCCTTACCTCCAGATATGCCTAATATGTGCCTTATGTTCATTTAATCGTCTCCTTTCATTTTTTTGTTCAACAGGGAGAGAAGGGTACAAACATCCACATTGTAGTTTCCGGAGAGAATTCGGTTTATTTTTTCTTCCAGTTCGGAAGATTTCTTCTTGTCTTTTTCGGGCAGTATGTAGGTCTGAGTGCGGATGTTGGTGCCTTGATTGGTTACCATGTCGAAAGAATAGGCATCGCTATTGTCGGATTCTTTCAGCCGATGCGATATGTCGGAATACTTTTCGCATTCGCGGAACATATAAACAAGGTCATCGACAAGTTTGTCTTCCTGTTCGTCACGCAAGGTGTCAAGACGTTGGTCGAGGATGGTGTAGCAGATGGATTGATACCATTGAGTGCGGTTGTCGTACTCTGTCATCACATGATGATAAAACTCTTTCTGCTTGCCGGTGAGCAGATGCGTCTTGACATTTGCAAGCCGTTGGCGAATCTCGGTGATATACTCGGAGTAGTCGCCAGAATCAAGTCCAAATTTATCAACAAGGCGCTCCTCAATACGGTCAATCAAGTTGGTGTAACATGTGCGAAGTTCGCGGATTGCGCGTTCAATGACCTGCCCATACTCGTTGATGGTTTGTTCATCTTTCATCTTGGTGCGGTCGAAACCCAGAGCGTCTGGCAAGTCTTCGAAGAAGGCTTGTTCTGGGTCTTTGGCTTTGGCAAGTACATCGCGGAAGCGCATCGTGGAACGGTGATTGAACTTGCGAGTGTGTTTGGCATAGTCGTTCAGCCGAACATAGAAACTGAGGAAGGGCTTGATGGTCTCAATAAAACTCTGATTTGATATTGAAAACTCATCACTGAGATTGACGAAACGGCGATATTGGTTGAAGAAACTGAGTTTGACTCCGTCAACTGCGAACTTCTTCACCTGATAGTCGCGGGGATGTTTTTGTAATAGGTCAAAAAACTCCATGTTGACGTTGGGAATGAAACTGCCTCGTGTGGCATCATAGAGGGCGAAGTCCTGTCGACGGATGAACAGATAGGATGGAATCCAGAAATCGAGCAGACCTTGCTTTAACTTATAGGGTTTGTCTAACAGTATGTTTATCAGTTCCGAAATACGTCGAGGTTTATTTATGGTGCTTTGAAGAAATTCTTCCGATGCGTCCCACAGGGGTTTGAATTCAGTTTTGATGTCGGTGTCTGAGAATCCGCCATTCTGGTGTAGTCCAGTGTCTTTCAGAAGTGAATAATAAATGGTCTTTTCGGGAGGAAACTTGTCTTTTGGAAAGCCAAGGTCTTCTTCTGTGTTGTGTTCTATAAGGGCTGTCAAATAGTTTTTACGGGCTGTGGATATACTACTGCTGAGTTTGTGGCGGTTGAACAATTCGTTGTTCAACATAGGCGTTTTACAGTAAACCTCATTGCTTACAGTCGAAAGTAGCTTATTAAAGTCTCGATGAGAGTGAACATCTTGCTCTTCACCGTTGTAAATCCACTCTACTTTATCGTTGTATGAGAAAAGGCTGTCGCTTAGTTCCTTATTCAACAAATCTTGTTCGTATTCAAGTAGCTTCTTGAACTCGCCTCGTGCCACTTTGTCGGTTTTGTCAACGACGTTTTTTAAAAGATACTCGTACTTATCTATGTTGTAGAGATGATTGACGAGGTTTTCTGTCTCTTTAAAGTAGGCAAAGATAATGGCAATATCGGTTGAGGCACTAAAATCCTTCAAATCCTTAAGTGCATTCTTCTTGGTGGAGAAGATAAGTTCGATATAGCCATCGATATCTCCATCTGGTGTGGTTTTTTCGGGTGCTTCAAGAATCTTATAGTCGAAGAAACGTGGAGTGCCTTTCTGATAGAAGTGGGCTTTGACTGGTGCTATCCTTTGATTGAAGAACAGACGCAACTTATCAATAAAATAAATTGGACGTGGAACCATAAGCCCTGCTGCATGGAATTCGCTTTCGAGATTGACATCTGTGCCTTCGAATAATACGAGTCGTTCTTTGTATTCTGCATAACGGACAACCTTAATCTCGATAAGCCGTCGAATCAATTCGTCAGCCTGTGGGATGTTCATTGCCCATTTGGCATATCTTGCTAACTGCGGGATGTCAAGACGGAAACCTGCATTGCCAAAGATATTCAATAAGCCAAGTGCTTTGATAAGATTGATAGCAAAGAATCCTTGATTAGCTGATTCCCATCTTGCATTTTCCACCCGTTCAATAGAATGCTGCAATGTTGCCCATGACATAGAATCTGCGTTAGCATCGTTCAGTGCACTTTGGAAGTTGTATGTGATATAGTCATACACTTTGGCCAAATTATATGTCAGTCGATCTTCTGGACAGAAATCAAGAACAGAGTCCTCGCCTCTTGAGGAAAGGAAAGAGAATAGGGAACGCTCGTTCTGGCCATAGCGTTGTATAGCGGAAGTAATGGTATAGGCAGAGAAGAGGTCCAATGGATAAAGTTGCAAGGCGGTTTGTTCGTCGAAATCTTTAGCGCCAAATCCAGTTTCTATGGCAAGTTTATATAGGTTCTTTGCATTGGAGAGAGCAGCGGCTTTAGATTCCTCCTTCAGTTGAATGGAGGCAAGGAGTAAAAGTTGCTCAATGGGTTCAACGAAAGTAACCTCCATGAAACGACCTTTTACCTTTTTCCATTCATTCTTTTGTTCTTCAGTGAGGTTTTTGGCGTAGGAGCCGAAGTTTTGGTGAAGCGTAGTAAGAAGTAGTATTTGGCGTGAAGAATTGTTCACATACTCTGCAAATTGTTGGAGAAAATACAGCTCCTTTTCTGGATTGTTCTTTGCAGCATGTTCAAGAATCTTGCCGAATTCGTCAATTACAATAATCAAGAATTTGCCTTGTTTTTGACAAGTTTTGTAGTAATGATTAAGTGTATCGATTACGCTGTCGCCAGATTTTGAGTTATTCAACTTGCGCTGCAAAAGAGTGAGGAGTTCACAATAGTCGCCAACAATATTCAGTATTTCAAAGTTAGAAGTGTCGGAAAGAGTTTTGGGGTCAAACAAAATGGATTTCTTGGAGGTGTGTAGTAAATCTGCTTCTAATGCCAACAGGAAGCTTGATTTACCTGTGCCATAGGTTCCGATTATTGTATAGGAATGTACACCAGACTTGAAGCCATTGACTATATGGCTTATGGCTTTCTTGGCGTTAGGTGTTACTATGTAGTGGGAACCCTCAGTAAAGCCATTCTCAATATTGGCCGACAAGTTAAATGTTCTCTTCATAGTAATCGTTTAGTGCTATTTCGGGAGCAATGTCCCTGACGAACTGAATTTGACGAATACCCGCCTCATCACTATAAGCGAGATAAGCCGAATAATGCATTGAAATCTGTTTCAACATTTCAATGATTTCAGCATCAGTCATGCAGAATGTCATTCCAATATAGTGGCGTATGTCGTCATAGGGTAATGTGTTGTCGCCTTCTTTTTCTTTGAGTTTAGTCAAAGCATAAAGGAAAATTTGCATTGGGACCTTGCGTTTACCTTCAGTATTGAAATAGTATTCTTTGCCGTCTTCATTGATTCTGAGTAAATCAAGGTCGATGAACAATGCCGAGAAATCCTCATTGGATTGAGGCTTTCTTGGAAGAGCATAGTTGTGAATTAGAACGTCGATGTCTTTCTTTACCGTGTTCTCGGTGTATGAGTTTTTCTGACCATCGTCAATAAGTTTGTACTTGATATGATTGGTGAGCTGCTCTTTTGTGAAACGGATGCGTTCACGTTGAAACTCGCAGAAGAAGATTTTATAAATAGAAGCTTGTGCTTTGAAAACAAGGTTGAAGTGTAGCAGCCATAGTGTGGCGAGGTCTTCAAGGTATGGGTCTTTTCCGTTTTGGTCATCAAAAAGATAGTGTCCAAGCCACATGTCATCATCCATAATTCCACATGTCTTCATCCAGTAGCGTATAGAGGTGACCATGTTTTTGCCTACACCAAGGTGTATTACTGCTTCTGGTGCATTGAAATCATATTCATGCACTATAAAATCATATCCCTTTTTAAGCCACAAGGACTTACAAGCAAAAGATTCGTGGCCAGAAAAGCTGTAACTTGCCATTTGTATTTTACATATATTTTAATCTGCAAAAATACATTTTTTTTTTCGATAATGGCTATTTCTTGTTGTTTTTAACATTAAACCCAAATCGGTCATTAGGCTGACTTTTATATCCTTCTCGCTTTTTCAGGTCTCTTTATGCCATATTAGCATTTCTTTCGGCAAATTGTCCACGCCACCTTTCACCTTGTCAAGGATGAGTATGTAATGCCCCCAAGGTATCATGAATATCGGTAATTGAACCAGCTTCGGCAAATCGAGCAATTATTTGCCCTCAGGTTGGGGGCAAATTGAAGTCTGTCATCTCGATTTGGTCGGCAAGTTGCCGACTTCTTTCTGTCACATCAATTTGGTCACCAGCTTGGTGGCGTTTTATAACTTGCTTATAATAGAACATATACCAGAGCTTCATGTCCTTTACATTGGAATAAGAGAAGCCTTTTGCCTCGGGGAATGCATTTCGCATATCCAAGGCGAACTGTTTCACAATCCCGCTACCCCAACGCTCTTCTGCCTTAAGAACTGCAAGGTCACGTCCTACGCTCCAATAGAATTCCAGCAGCGCACTATTCACCTTTATGGCTGCTTTAATTTGACTGTTGCGGTAATGGCTTTTGATGTCAGCTATCCACTGCACATAATCCCTGTCGGCAGTCATGCCGTCGCGAAATACGAAATGGGGTTTGTCGGTCATAAGAATCTTCTTATTTTACACTGCAAAAATACGACTTTTTTTTCGATAATGGCTGGTTCAGGGTGTTTTATTTTTGTTTTGGTTCTTATTGCTTATCAATTAATCCTCGCACTTCTTTATCGAAGTCTGAGTCAATCTTTTGAGTGGGATTAAAAAGTTTGTACTCATCGGTTGCTTTTTTGTCTGCCATCTCACGGCTAATCTTCCCTTTGTCTGGTAACAGGGCGTATCGTCTGAAAGACAAGAATTCATTGACAGAAGCAGCAAACTGCTCCATACTAAAAGCATTTTCGCGTTCTATTAGGTCTTCTATGTAGTCGAAATAACCCGACACAGCACGTTCCAATCGACGTATCTCCACCTCTGGCAGGTAGTTTTTGGCAACCTTCGTGTCACTGAGTAATACTCGGCCATCTGGTGCGTTTTTCCATGTCTGCAATCCCATGTGGTCTTTTGTGTGGTCAGCACGGGTATAGATGATCTCAGGAGCCGTCTGACCAGTAATGGCATAATGGAAACGGTTCTGCACCATCTGATAGAACTCGCGTGTAGTAGGCGAGTTGCGGTCGTAGTCGAACGAGCACTCCGCATAAATGTCGGTAATCTGTTGCCAGATACGTCGTTCGCTGGCACGGATACTGCGCACCTTCTCTAACAGTTCACGGAAGTAGTCTTTGCCAAATACTGCTGTTCCCTGTTTAAGCCGGTCTTCATCAAGTACGAATCCTTTGCGGATATATTCATTCAGAATCTTTGTTGCCCACTGACGGAAACGTGTAGCCCTTACGGAAGAAACTCGATAGCCTACAGCAATGATGGCATCGAGAGAATAGAAAGAAGTGAGGTAGTCTTTGCCGTCAGAAGCAGTTATTTCCATTTTGGAAACAACTGAACTTTCAGGCAATTCTTCTTCTTCAAAAATATTCTTCAGATGCTTGCTAATGGCTGGTACCCCCACATCAAACAGTTGGGCCATAGCTTTCTGCGTTGTCCAAATAGTTTCGTCTTTGATAACCACCTGCACCTTGCCTTCATCGTCGGGCAGCTGGTATAATATGAATTGTATTTCGTGGTTCATATATTATTCACTTTGTATCATCTTTCAACCTGCTGCAACCCGATAGAGGTCTGCCAGATGCCGCCGCGTTGTTGCTACTCTGGCTCGCTCTGACGCAGGTATTCGTCGAGGCCTTGTATTGTATATTTGTTGTCTGGTTCCATAATAGTCAATCCCATAGCCTATTCATCCTTGATGATCTCCCAGTGGCCGTATCGTCTGCCGCCCACTCGTTTTATTTTGTTGTCTTCTTGCAACCTATTCATATATCGCACCAGCGTTCTTCTTGGTATCCCCAGGGTGTTGGATAGAATGTCCATAGTGGCTGACGGCTCAGCATGCAAGGCATCCATTATCCTTAGTGCCATGGTGCCATCTATAGTGCCATCCATTTTGGCACTATGGGATTCGTCGCCCATACTCTGTTTGTACTCTTCAATCTGTTTCAGCAGATTGTCACAGTGATGCTGAAGCATAAAGGTCTTGAATTTCTTTGAATTCTCCGCTTCTTCGCTTTGCTCAAGGGAACTGATGTATTGCTTGCGCTTCTCTTTCTTCACTATCGACGGCACTACGTCAAATTCGTATTGTATCATATTCATCACCAGTCGACTCATACGTCCGTTGCCGTCGGCCCACGGATGTATGTTCACAAGTCGGTAATGTGTTTCAAAACTCAAATCGTACACTTTCTCAATATCACTTTTATTGAGACTCTTTCGTTCGGTATTGAGCCATTGGCAGAACTCCTCAAGCCGTCCGGGCACTTTCTGATAAGAGAGGTAAGACCTTCCGCCAACCCCGGCACTCACATTCAATAGCCGCAACTCGCCTTTTGCGGCGGAGAAGTTGCCTGCCATCGCGCTATATTCTGACCCAGTGTTCCTCATCACCAATTCCGAAAGACCACACAACATATCAACACTGTATTCGGTGTGCTGCCGTGCATAAATAACACCCTGCTCGTAAGCCGTTTTGAGGTCGAGGTTCATCATTTGCTCGATGAGCGGTTTCTGTGCGCCTATTCCTTCATCGAACAGAAGTCGGTTCTCCACCTCTGTCACTGTCGAGCCCTCTATGGCGGTGGAGTGCGTGATAATGGAATAAAGGTAGAACTTGGCATAGTCAATCTGTTGGTCTATGCCGAGTTGCTTGTATTCTTCATAAATGGGTCTTATGGTCATTCTCTGATTTGACTATTTTGTGTTAACAATCTCCCAATTTATAAATTTTAATCTGCAAAAATACGACTTTTTTTTCAATAATTGTTGTGTCCTTTTGCATTTTAACATAAAGTAGATTGACCAATTTGGGATAAAGGGCAAGAGGGGTGTGGACGGGGTGTTGTTTTTTGGCAGCTGCAGGGGTGGTGTTGCAGGGCTATAGTGAATTCCGGCAGGGATTGATTAGAGGAATAAAGAAAGTACCCGCTGTTTTGAGGGACAGACGGGCACCTTTTTGCGGTTGGCTTGGGTGGTCTTAGGACTCTTCTATCTTAGAAGGGTTGATGTCGTCGATGGGGGTGGCGGTGGCGCTCTCCTTAAGGTCACGAAGGCGGTTGTGGATGCGGCGGAGTCCAAAGAAGGCCACGATGCGGATGATGCCGTTGGCCAGGATGCCAAGACCGAGGAGGATGCCGAGGAATGTGCCGGTGTATTCCGGTTCGCGCAGGGCCAGGAAGCCGAACACGATGCTGCACACGCCCAGTATCATCATCAGCCACCAGCGGTTGTAGCCGCTCCGACGATAGTCGATGGAGAGGACGGCAAGCGAAACCCCCTCAAAGATTACCCACATGGAGAAAACCACAATGAGGGCGACTTCGGAGGCAAGGATATTGGTGGCCAGCATCAGTCCGACGATTATCTGGAACATGGCTAACAAGGTAGTGGAGCCGGCATTGGGCAGGAAAGCCTGTGCTCGAAGTCCGAAGATAAGCGACGAAAGACCGGACACGAGGATGATTACCCCTAACAACCAGGCGGCGGAGACAAAACTGGCACCAGGATTGAAAATACATACTACACCAAGTGCTATAAGTAGCACAGCGGTGATGATAAGGTAGGTGTTGATTCGTTTCATGGGAGAACTTTTGATTGTGTTAATGCGTTAATGTGTTAATGCGTTAGTCTGGGAACTCTGGAATGCGTTAATTCGTTAATGTGTTAATTCGTTAGTCTGGGAATTCTTGAATGCGTTAATTCGTTAATGTGTTAATTCGTCAGTCTTGGAACCCTTGAATGCATTAATTCGTTAATGTGTTAATTCGTCAGTCTGGGAACTCTGGAATGCGTTAATGTGTTATTCTATGTAGCTAAATAAAGGGTGAGGGTCGTGACCCTGCACCCTTCGTGAAAAACATTGCGATTAATTGAATTCGTTACTATGTTAATGTGCTAATTCGTAAATCTGTAGATTGCTTGATTGTTTGAGTATTTTCACTCAAGCATTTACACATTCAAGCATTAACACATTCAATGATTAGCCCTCGATTTCCTTGCGGACTTTCTTGAAGGCCTCGATGCACTTGTCGAGGTGCTCGTGTTCGTGGGCTGCGCTGATCTGGACGCGGATACGGGCCTGACCCTTCGGCACAACGGGATAGTAGAAGCCGGTGACGAAGATACCTTCTTCCTGCATCTTGGCGGCATACTGCTGGCTCTTGGCAGCGTCGTAAATCATAACGGCGCAGATAGCACTCTCGCTGGGTTTGCAGTCGAAGCCCTCTTCCTTCATGCGGCGCAGGAAGTAGTCGGTGTTCTCATGCAGCTTGTCCTGCAGTTCGTTGGTCTCGCTCATCATCTCGAACATGCGGATACCGGCAGCTACGAGGCCGGGAGCCATGCTGTTGGAGAAGAGATAAGGACGGCTACGTTGACGGAGCATGTCGATAATTTCTTTCTTACCGGTGGTGAAACCACCCATGGCACCGCCAAAGGCTTTACCCAGTGTGCCGGTAAGGATTTCAATTTTGCCGCGCAGGTTGTAGCGCTCGGTCACGCCGCGTCCGGTCTTGCCGACCACACCGGCACTGTGGCTCTCGTCCACCATGACCATAGCGTCGTACTTGTTAGCCAGTTCGTAAATCTTGTCCAGCGGGCAGACATTGCCGTCCATGGAGAAGACACCGTCGGTGACGATGACGCGGAAACGATTCTTCTGGGCAGCCTTCAACTGCTCCTCGAGGTCGGCCATGTCGGCGTTGGCGTAACGGTAACGCTGAGCCTTGCACAGACGGACACCGTCGATGATGGAAGCGTGGTTGAGGGCATCGCTGATGATGGCATCCTCGTCGGTCAGCAGGGGTTCGAAGACACCACCGTTGGCGTCGAAGCAGGCAGCGTAGAGGATAGTGTCCTCAGTGCCGAAGAACTCGGCGATTTTCTGCTCCAGTTTCTTGTGGAGGTCCTGACAGCCGCAAATAAAGCGGACGGAGGCCATACCATAGCCGCGGGCATCCATGCCTTCCTTGGCGGCTTTGATAAGCTCGGGATTGTCGGCGAGGCCGAGGTAGTTATTGGCGCAGAAGTTGAGGCACTTCTTGCCTTTCACCATGATTTCAGCACCCTGGGGGCTTTCAATGATGCGTTCGTGTTTGTACAGGCCGGCAGCTTCGATGTCAGCCAGTTCTTTCTTGAGGTGTTCTTGAAACTTTGTGTACATAATTACGATGTTTTATGTGTTTATTGTTTTTGTTTTACTTCTGCTGTGAGACCATCTTGGCGATGGTGTCGATAAGTTCTCGTGCGGGTTCTCTTTTCAGCAACAGAATTTCCGGTTTTACTTTATAAATGCAGCTATAGTCACTCTCCTCACGTATGGTCTCTAATTGGCTGTACAGTTCACCGTATGTTGATGGGAGAATACCAGTAAGGATATATTGTTTGCTGAACATTGAGAGCGAGCCTTTGTGTGATTTGACAGGATGCGAGTCGTGGATAAGTAAGGCATTTACAGCGTGAAATACTGCGTAGTACAAACGGTTGGCAGCACTACTCCATCGTTTGCTGTCAATCAACAGCTGGGCATCGTCAAAAGTGCTGTATGCTTTCTCTATCTCAAGCTGCACAATTGTTGCTCTTTTTTCGTCGTCCAAACTCATTGCAGTACTACTTTATCGGATTCAACATTATCGTGGAATGGAAGGTATTTCCATGTATCCCAAGTTTTCCTGGAATAAATATGGGGACTTATTTCTTCATTGATTTTCCACCCCATAAGGCGGAAAGGATAGACAAAAGAGTAGTCACTGTCGGTGACATTGTCTTTATTGAGAAGGATAAGCAGGTCGTAGTCGCTGTCGGGGTGGGCGTCACCGCGGGCACGAGAGCCATAGAGCCACAGCGAACTACCTTCGGGCAGGATTTGTGCGGCCAATTCTTTAATCCGTTTTATGACTTCGGACTGTTCCATAAATCGCATTGCAAAAATACGAAGAATTATTGATATGGTGAAAAAAAGTTTTCCTGCCGCATCCCCAATCGGTCATTAAATGTTATCCTGATATTGCCCCGACACATATCACATCAACTTGTATACACCGAATTGGCTTTATGAATTACATTTTTTGCATTTTGTAACACATCGACTTACCCAAGGCGATGCCATTAGGCTGTAGTTGTTATGCTCTTTCAGGGCTATCTATG
>JAEEGI010002205.1_pt1 | contig 48277 bp, 37 predicted proteins | sample 8958751 | NCBI WGS metagenome assembly JAEEGI01 (sample SAMN16246545, study PRJNA631951) | gut metagenome | biome: gut microbiome; feature: rumen; material: KS-attached | host: Bos | place: Iran: Karaj | collected 2018-10
TGAGATGTCCGTATCCATTTCACAAGCATTGCTTACTGGAACGCGGAATTCATCTGCAATGGGGGTATAGTTGTGGTGGGTCATGTTTTCAGCAAACTCAACACCTTCTTTATAGATGAAACGATATGCCAAGTATGAACTTAGGCAAAAATCTTTTTTAACCATATACTAATTATTTAAGATCTTCTAAACTATGACCACGTATTGAATGCAATGCTTCGTTGATGCAAGTAGATGAAATACCTTTTGTGTAGGGGAAATACACAATTTTTATACCTGCATCGGCAAACTCTCTTTCATATTCAAGCCATTTGTCAGTGCCATACCAATCATCACCAACGAATAAGATTTGCGCGCCCAGTTTTTTGCAAGCGGCAAGTTTGTCCATGTCATATTGTGGCACGGCAGCATCAACATATTTGATGCTGCGTACAATTTCAATTCTATCTTCAAAGGGAATCATTGCTTGTTTTCCTTTATAGCTAACCAGCTCATCGACCGTAACGCCGACAATTAGCTTGTCGCACATACCTTTGGCATTCTTTAGTAAGTTCAAATGGCCCACGTGAAACAAATCATAGACCCCAGTTGTATATCCAATAATCATTATATTCAATTTTATTAACTTGCAAAGTTAGCTCTTTTTGCTCATTAAACAAAACTTTTTAGTGAAAATAGTGTCGCATGGAGTTATTTTCAGTAATTTTGCAAATTACGAAGAAACTAATTGAAACATTTAGAAAAGGATGTCGATTTGTGTATCTGCATGTTTGGCAATATAGAAATGTTGGGCGTGTTCAGCAACGTCGTGTCGATTTGGTCAGGCAGCGTGGTAAAGTAAGAGTGGTGTTTCTGGCAATGAGCGTTCCTATCTGGAAGTATCAACATTTGTATGAATTATTGCGAAGGGATGGCCGATTTGAAGTGACAATTGTTATATCGCCTAGCATTGATTATGATAAGGAACAACAGCGACAAGATGTCGTAGGGCTACGCAAGTTTTTTGATGAGAACAATATCTCATATGTTGATTTTGATATCACAGGCCAAACAGAGCCTTTTGATATCAAAAATAAGATTGATCCAGACATAATTTTTTATCCGCAGCCTTATGAACGATTACTTGTTTCACAACATGATTGTATTAATTTTTATGATCGATTGCTGTGCTATTATCCCTATGCGTTCATGACAGGGAAGGGCAAGTTTTCCTATGATTTTCATTTCCATAACTTGGCATGGAGGCTCTATTATCCCAACGAGGAAATTCGTCATGAAGCCGAGGTCACTGCGTGGAATAAGGGGCGCAATGTGCGCGTCGTGGGGCATCCTAACGGCGATGACTTCACATATTGGGATGGCACCGATCCATGGAAGCCGATGTCCGATGGCCGCCCGCGCAAACGCATCATCTGGGCGCCACACTTCTCGTTTGACGACAAGTTCGGGCAGCTGCCACGGGGCAATTTCCTGTGGGTTGCGCATTTCATGCTCGATTTGGCACAACGTTATCAGGAGTTTGTCCAGATTGCCTTCAAGCCGCATCCTCGATTGCTCACCGAGCTGTACAACCACCCCGACTGGGGAAGGCAGCGGACCGACGACTTCTATCAGCTGTGGGCCGATATGGAAAACACTCAATTAGAGCTTGGCAACTATATCGACCTGTTTATGACCAGTGATGCCATGATTCATGACAGCGGTTCGTTTGTCATCGAGTACCTCTATACCCACAAGCCCGTCATGTTTATCTCGCGTGACATCAATCACTTCCTCACGGGCCAGACCGACCTGTCTCGCGAAGCATTCGCACAGCTCTACATCGGCAAGGAAGAGAGTGAGATTCTGGACTTTGTCGACAATGTGGTCTTAGGTGGCGATGACCCGATGCTACCGCAGCGCATGGCATTTTATCAACGGCACCTCTTGCCTCCTGGAGGGAAATCAGTCGCGCAAAACACGCTTGATGATTTGATTGAGTCGTTAGGGATGGCTACAGAGTGAAATGTCATCACTATAACTATGGTATTTGTCAGCTTAAAATATAGATCTGTGTGATTGTTTCACGTTTTATTTGTTGCGGTAATGTGGAATTATCATTAACTTTGCAGTCTGAAAACCACAAATTCGATTTCTCATGAAATACCTCTTCAGAATATATCAATGGTGCATCGCGGCGCCCATCTTGTTGGTTGCCACAATCATTACCGCCATTGTCACCATTATTGGCTCCTATATCAACAGCGATTGGTGGGGGTATTATCCGGCTAAGTGGTGGTCTAGGTTGTGGTGCCTGTTGCTCTTTGTCCGTATCGAGGTGCTAGGCCGACAACTTATCGATAGAAATACAAGCTATGTATTTGTTGCCAATCATCAGGGGGCGTTTGACATCTTCTCGATCTATGGTTTTCTGGGGCATCCCTTCAAGTGGATGATGCGCAAGGGGCTGGGCAATTTCCCGTTGGTGGGATACGCATGCCGCCGGGCTGGTCACATCATGGTTGACACGCACTCGGCCGAAGGGTTGAAAAAAACCATGGCCGATGCCGAGCGGAAACTGAGCAATGGCGTTTCGCTTGTGGTCTTCCCCGAGGGGCGCCGCACCGAAACGGGCAAGATGGGGCCGTTTAAGCCCGGAGCATATAAGTTGGCGGTCGAGTTCAACCTGCCAGTGGTGCCCATCACCATCGATGGCAGTTACCGCGTCATGCCGCGCACCACATTCAATGTCACGCCGGGCAAGATTGTGCTCAAGCTGCATGAGCCCATTCATCCCAGTCCCGAGGGGCACGACATCGTGCGGCTGATGGCTCAAAGCCGTGAAGCAATCGCGAGTGACTTGCCTGGTGAGGCGGCGACTTCGGAGGCTTGATTTTTGCCTTGAAACGCCTTATGAGGGGCGAAAATCGGCAAAATTCACGAAAAAATCAACTTTTTTTGAAAAAAAACGCCTCAAACCCTTGCCGGTTCAAAAAATAGCAGTACCTTTGCAGCGCATTTCGATAAAACAAGGCAATTAAGCATGCTTTAGTTCATTTGGTTTGCACTCATTTTGGGAATTGTCCTGTGGTGTAACGGTAGCACACCGGATTCTGGTTCCGTTTGCGTGGGTTCGAATCCTACCAGGACAACTAAAAGTGACCGCATGGTCACTTTTTTTAACGGAGAGTTGCGGCTGCACTCGTTTGCACAAGATTTCTCCACTTTTTACTAACAAATTTAAACTCATTATCTAAAATGGCAGTAAAAATCAGATTGCAACGCCACGGTCACAAGGACTATGCGTTCTATCCCATTGTCATCGCCGATAGCAGGGCACCACGAGATGGTAGATTTATTGAAAGGATTGGTTCTTATAACCCCAACACTAATCCTGCTACAATAAGTTTAAATTTCGAGCGCGCACTCTATTGGGTGAACGTCGGCGCACAACCTACCGACACAGTTCGTAACATCCTAAGCCGCGAAGGCGTCATGCTCATGAAGCACCTGCAAGGTGGTGTCAAGAAGGGCGCATTTGACGAGGCCGAGGCTCAGCGCCGTTTCGACGCTTGGAAGGCCGAGAAGGATGCCAAGCTCGAGGCAGTGAAGAACCAGGAGCGCGAGGGTAAGAAGGCTGCAGCCAAGAAGGCCCTGGAGGAAGAGACCAAGAAGAACGAGGCAAAGGCCGAGGCCGTAGCCAAGAAGCGTGCCGAGATTGCTGCAGCTAAGGCTGCTGAGCAGGCCGCTAAGGCTGCCGAGGCTGCTGCTGCCGAGGCTCCCGCCGAGGAGGCTCCCGCAGCCGAAGCTACCGAGGCTCCCGCCGAGGCTTAAGCCACAGGCGCATAGCCGAGAAACAAAAACGCTGGTATCAAATGTGATGCCAGCGTTTTTTGTGTTGTCAGGAACAAGAATCCTACATGATGCCGCGTTCGCGCAGCCGCTTCTGCCAGTTCCAGGCACTAAGCATCGTGTCGTCAACACTGGCTTCGGCTTTCCAACCAAGCACATCGTTGGCGCGCTTGGGATCGGCCCAAATTTTCTCGATGTCACCCTCGCGGCGACCCACAATCTTGTGCGGAACCTTGACACCCGTGGCACGCTCAAAGGCATCGATGAGCTGAAGCACCGACAGTCCATTGCCTGTTCCGATGTTGAACACCTCGAGGGCATCGTCGCTCTCGTCGTTAAGCATGCGGTCCAGTGCCCGCACATGCGCCTTGGCCAGGTCGACCACATTGATAAAGTCGCGGATGCAAGAGCCATCGGGCGTGTCATAGTCGTCACCAAACACACTGAGCAACGGACGAATTCCAATGGCGGTCTGAGTCAAATAGGGCACCAGGTTTTGGGGCACACCATTAGGTAGCTCGCCAATCTCGGCACTGGGATGTGCGCCGATGGGATTGAAGTAACGCAACAAGATGGCCTTGATGGGGCTGCCGCTCTTGATGACATCAGCGATGATGTCCTCGCACATCTGTTTGGTGGCTCCATAGGGCGAAGTGGCCTTCTTGGTCGGAGCAGCCTCGGTGATGGGGTTCTGGTCGGGCTCGCCATAGACGGTGCACGACGATGAGAACACAAAGCCCTTGACACCATAGGTGGGCATCAAGTCTAAGAGGTTGAGCAAGATGTTCAAGTTGTTGCGGTAGTACATGATGGGTTTCTGTACCGACTCGCCAACAGCCTTGTAGGCCGCGAAATTGATGATGCCTTGGATGCCGGGGTTCTCCTGGAACAGGCGATGTAGCGTGTCGATGTCGGTGCAGTCGCCCTCGACAAACACAGGGCGTATGCCTGTAATATGCTCGATGCCATCAAGTACCTCGCGGTTGCTGTTGCTCAGATTGTCGATGATGACAACCTCATAGCCAGCGTTCTGCAACTCAACAGTGGTGTGCGAACCGATAAAGCCAGTTCCACCAGTGACTAATATTTTCCCTTTCATAATGTCTTTATTTTTTAGTTCTTTATGATCAATGAGTGATAAGATGCTCGACGATGCGGCCGCAGGCTTTGCCGTCACCATAGGGATTTACCGCATGGCTCATCGCATCGTAAGCCGAAGTGTCGGTCAACAGCAAGGTCATGTTGTCAACGATGGCATCATAGTTTGCACCTACTAACTTAACCGTGCCGGCCTCTACTGCCTCGGGACGCTCGGTTGTGTCGCGCATCACCAGCACGGGCTTACCCAAGCCAGGCGCCTCCTCCTGAATGCCGCCACTGTCGGTCAACACGATGGTTGATTTTTCCATTAGGTAGACAAACGACAAGTATTCAAGCGGATTGATGAAGAACAGGTTGCCCTTGCCACGAGCCAGGTCATCGCCAAACAACGCATGGATGGGCTTGCGCACATTGGGGTTCAGGTGCATCGGGTAAACGAAGTCAACATCGGGGAAACGCTCGGCCAGTGTCTTGATGGCGCGGCATATATTCTCAAATCCACCGCCAAAATTCTCACGGCGGTGACCGGTGATGAGCACCAAGCGGCGGCTTTGCTCAAGACGCGACACATCATAGCCAAAGGCACGGATGCGCTCGGACAATTCATCGCCCAGTTGTGTGTTGTTTTTGATGATATCCACAACCCAGTGAAGTGCGTCGATTACCGTGTTGCCAGTAACGACAATGCGATCATCGGGCGTGTGCTCATCGAGCAGGTTCTGACGGCTCAGAGGGGTGGGGGCAAAGTCATAGGTTGCGATGCGGCCAGTAATCTGGCGATTCATCTCCTCAGGCCATGGACTGTAGATGTTGTGGGTGCGCAGACCGGCCTCGACATGGCCCACAGGAATCTGCTGGTAGAATGCGGCCAGTGCAGTGGCTGTACTGGTGGACGTATCACCATGCACAAGCACGACATCGGGCTTTACCTGATTGAGCACATCACGCATGCCCAACAACACCCGAGACGTCACATCATACAAATCTTGCCCCTGCTGCATGATGTTCAAGTCATACTCTGGCTTGATGTCAAAGATTTCTAGCACTTGGTCAAGCATCTCGCGGTGTTGAGCCGTGACGCAAACGATGGTCTCAAAGACATCTTTGCGCGACTGAAATGCCTTGACCAGAGGGGCCATTTTTATGGCTTCGGGACGCGTCCCGAATACGAGCATGATTCTTTTCATATTATGTTAGAAACGAATAAACAACTTAGTGAGATAATGGAAGCTTTGACCATAGCTTGGTCAGTAGATTCCATATCAATATCCTAATCTTGTCAATCAAGATGGAACCAAAGAATACGGCGATGACAAACAGGCTGCTGTAGACGATAAATTCGCAACGAGGCTCATTGTTGAACCAGTTCAAGATAATCTGGTCATAGAACCTATCACCGATAAAGCTGCTCGACTGAGTCAAATAGGCTCCAAAAGCAGACAAAGCGAGCCAGTTGATGACGCGGCTCTGGAAGGTGAATTTTGAGAAGAACAACAGCAGATGCATCGCACCCATTATCACCAACGGACAAATGTAGAAATAGAGCGCCCCACCGCGGCCTGCATGCTGCTTGATGACAAACATGGCAATGGTCAAGAAGGCGACAATGGCAAGATAGATAGCCAAGTCCCACCAGCGGTTCAGTTTCCACATCTTGATGGGGTGCAACCTCGTATAACGCGCCAACAGATACAGACCGATAAATGACGGCAATGAATAGCCGGCGACAAGCCAACGGGTGGACTCATAGGCCCAGCCAAAGATGAACTGGAAGGCATAGAAGCCTACCAGCAACCAACCAAACTGACGGGCAGATGCTTTCTCCACATAGGCATTCAGCACAGGTGACAACAGGTAAAGCGCAACATAGGCCTTGATAAACCAGTAGTCATTGAGCCCAACAATAAACAAGCGACTCAACACGTCGTGTCTCAGCTCCTCGGGAGCGAAGATGGCGCAGACACCAATGGCAAACAAGCCAAAGAACAGTACCTGGAACAGCAACTCGCCAAGACGCTTGACTTTGAAATGGATGCCGTACCAGCCCGAGAGCAGTACAAACAAGTCGACGGCATAGATCGAGAAAGCCTCGGTCATGAACATCAAAAAAGCTGATGATGGGTTGTTGTGCACATGTGTCATACCAGGAACGGGCAGTGCACGGAAGTTGGCATGTACCACCAGCACCAGGAACATGGCCACCAATCGCAACAGCTCCATATTGCTGTCGCGCACTTTCTTGCGATTTACTGTGGCTTGATTTTCGGTCATTTCTTGAGATATTTCAATGCCAGTTGACAACATTCGTCAAATGCCGAGATGTGCAGCAGTCGGCATAGCCCCATGTAAGCCAGTGGACAGGCCACTAGAGCCGAACAAAGTGCAAGCCAGGCATTCTCGAACAACCAGCTGCACAACCAGCCCAAGGCTGCCACCAGGAACGACAATACAATCAATGGGGCCAGCTCGCGTAACTGTGTGAAGAAGCCGTAGTTAAGCAACTTGCGCGTGTAGTAGGTGTTCAGGTAGAACGAGATCACTGAATATACCACACGACCCAAGCAAATGCCAAACAGGTCAAATGGCAACGACAACAACAGGATGGCAAACGCGATGGCTTTCTTGATGATTTCAAGGCGCAGCACATAGTCGGAGTGACCTTTGACATAAATGAGGTTTAGGTTTACAATCACCACGCAGTCCCATAAGTAAGCAAAACTCAGGATCTGCAACAATGGCACGCAACCCATCCATTCCTGGCCTAGCAAGATCTCGATGAGCGGGCGTGCAATGCCGCACAGGCCCATGATGAGTGGGAATACCACCAAGGCCGACATCTGCAGATACTTGCGGTAAGCGTTCAACAAGCGAGTATCGTCGTCCTGGATGCGACTCAGCACCGGAAACGACACGCGTTGCAGAATGCCGCTAATATTACTGCTGGCAAACTGGTTGAACTTGTCTGCTCTTGAGTATAGACCCAGGCGGTTGGCCGAAAACTTCTTGCCAACCACCACATCGTAAATCTTGGCGTATACGCTACTGATGAGATTGGCAACCAGCAGCTTAGAACCATAAGAAAACAAACGGTGGAACGAGGCGCTACTGAATCGCGATCGGGGGAACCAGCGAACATAGTAGAAGCTCAACACCACATTCAGTGCTGCGCAGGCTAGCGTCTGCCACACAATCGCCCACACGCCCCAGCCAAGATAAGCCAGCACGACGCCCAATGCACCTGACAAGAATGCCGAGAAGAAAGATATCTTGGACTGTGTCTTGAAGTCAACGGCAATGGTCAGTTTGGTCTTGTTGACTGCCACAAGCGAGTTGACGACAAGGTTCAGCGAATAGACGCGTGTTACTGGGGCCAGAATAGGCTGGTTGAAGAATGTTGCAATCAGCGGTGCGCAGGCAAACAATAGCAAATACAACACCAGACTAATGCCGATGTTGATATAGAACACGGTCGAGAAGTCAGCTTCAGTGCGTTCTTGGCGCTGAATCAGAGCACTGGAGAACCCACCATCAATGAACACTTGCGACACCGACATGAAGATGGCGAGCATCGCTATCAGTCCAAAGTTGTCAGGACCTACCAGTCGAGCAATGATCAACTCGAGGATGAAAGTCACCCCCTGCACCGAGAAGCGTTCGACAAAGCTCCAGGCTACACCGCGGACAGTCTTCTCTTTTAGGTCTTCTTGCTCAGCCACTGTTATTTGGCCTCAGGGTCGGGAGCAATCAGCTTGTAACCCTTGCCGTGGATGTTGATGATCTGGATGTTCTCGTCGTCTTTCAGTTTCTTGCGAAGCTTGGTAATGTAGACATCCATCGAACGAGCGTTGAAGTAGTTGTCGTCGATCCAGATAGTCTTCAATGCGAAATTACGCTCCAGAATCTCGTTCATGTGCGAGCACAGCAGGCTCAGCAACTCGCTTTCCTTGGTGGTCAAGTTGTCGCTGCTATCTTCGGTAAACAGCACTTGGCGCTGCGTGTCGAAGGTGAATTTGCCGATGCGATACACCGTCACATCCTTGCCTTTCTTGCCCTTGACGCGGCGCAGGATGGCCTCAATGCGCAATACCAGTTCCTCCATGCTGAAAGGCTTGGTAATGTAATCGTCGGCACCCAGCTTGAAACCCTCTAGGATGTCGTCTTTCATTGCCTTGGCAGTCAAGAAGATAATAGGAACATCGGTGTTCACCATGCGAATCTCCTGAGCCAGTTGGAAACCATCCTTTTTGGGCATCATTACGTCAAGCAGGCAGATGTCATACTTGCCCTTGAGGAAAGCTTTGTAGCCAGCCTCGCCATCGGGCATCAAGTCGGCCTTGTAGCCCTTGTCCTCCAGGTACTCACGCGTCAGCGTGCCCAGGTTCTCGTCATCCTCACAAAGGAGAATTCTTAATTTCTCTTCCATAATAATCTGTTATTTTAATAAAGGTAATATAATGATAAATCGTGATCCTTGGCCTGGCTCGCTCTCCACGCGGATGGTGCCACCAAACAAGGTGATCATCTTGTGAACATAGGCAAGCCCCAGGCCGAAACCTTTCACGTCGTGGCGATTGCCGGTCGACACGCGGTAGAATTTCTCAAATATCTTCTTCTGGTCATCGCGCTTGATGCCGATGCCATTGTCGCTAACCATGATTTCAAGTGTGTCCTCGTCGGGGTTGCGGGTCTCGATGTGCAACTCCAGCGGCACGTCCTCGCGGCGGTACTTGATGGCGTTGTCCAGCAGATTGAAAATCACATTGGTAAAGTGCATGCGATCGACGTTGATGATGGGGTCCTCGGCATCAAGATTGGCCTTGATGGTGCCGCCATAGTTGTCAACCTTGATTTTGAAAGTGTTCACAACGCTGTAGATACAGCCATTTGCATCTTCTTCCTCAAGGCGCATGGTGGCGTTCTTGCGGTCAAACATCGACATCTGCAGAACCTTCTCGACCTGAAAACGCAAGCGCTTGGTCTCATCGTTGATCACTGTCGCCACATGCTTCAGACGCTCGTCGCTCTTGCGAACCGATGCGTCGTTGAGCATTTGCGCTGCTATCGAGATACTCGAAATGGGAGTCTTGAACTCATGCGTCATGTTATTGATGAAGTCGTTCTTTATTTCGCTCAACTTCTTTTGACGGAACGCTACAACAACCGTGTAGATAAATACAGCCATCAGGATGAGCGTGAAGATAAACGACGGTATCATGAAACGCACCGACGAGGTGATGTAATCTTGTTTGCTAGGAAAGGTCACATTCAAGCGGTGGCGTATGTTCGAGGGGTCGCTCATGAACAACACTTGTGTGTATACGTCGCTCTGGTGCTTTGGCGCATAGCCGTCGGTACTGTAAATCAATCCGCCTGTGCGGCTGGTAACCGCAAACTCAAAGGGAAGCAGCACGCCATTGTTTTCCAGCTCGCTACGCAGATACTCGCTCACTGTTGCCGAGTCAGCTCGCTCGGTGATAGGGCGGTCGCTGGACTGATTCAGAATAGTCAATATTACCTCGTTGAGCAAGCCTTTCTGATATAAGTACTGTCCTTTAAGAATCTCTTGTTTGATTGAGTAAGTGTCGTTCAAGTCCTTGAGTGTACTCAGGTTGGCGGGGCGTTGCAGCCGTGGGCTGTCCATCATCGCCATCGTGTCGAGGCCAGCATCATTGTTTTGGTCAAAATTAAGTCCACCCGAGGGTCGATAGGCCGCCTCGGCTTCTTGAAGGTCCTGATCAAGGTAATATTTAGTCTCGTTCTGCTCGAGCATCGTTGACACACTGTACAGGCTGCGCGTAACCAGCTCCTTGAACTGCTCATTACGCATCTTGATCATGTTCTCCATATACATGATTTGTACCGCAAGCAGGCCCAGCAGCGTCAGCGCCATCACGATGGTCAGCAACCATATGGTCGATTTCTTCATCTCAAGTCTGATTTAACAATCGGCTGCAAAATTAACACTTAAATGTGAAATAACAAAATTTTAACAAAAAAATTTCACAAAAAATCGACAAATCTGCTTTTACTATCGACGCATGCTATCTTAATGGGTGTAGCATCCAGGCGCCGGCATGTTTTGTGTCATGGTATTGCAGGCCCAGATGGAGGCATTCATTCATATAAGCTTGATAGCGGTCATCAGCTAGGGCACCCGAGAGAACAACCAGACGGCAAGGACAGTGGGTAATAATGTCTTGAAGTGTTCCATGATAACGCTTGGTCACGATCAGCAGGTCAATCTCACCAATGTGGTCGGCTTGCTCAAGCCAGTTTTTGTTCACCCCCTTGCCGGCAATCAGCATACGCTTTCCCTGCAGCATCGCCAGTGGCGATCGCACCAGTGACAAATCGCTGTGAACACTGTCGGTCACCCATTGCAATGGGTTTCCGCCCAAGTGTGCCAACAGGCGTCGGTGTGTTCGCTCAAAAAGGGTACGATCGGCATCAGGCGTGTCAGGAAGCCAGGCATAACTCTTGCCGTTCTCGTGCCATAGGATGGGAGTCGACCGGTAGTCATTAAGCACTAGCACCGTCTCGCTGGGAGTGTGCAATTTGACCCATGACAATTGGACTATTACAAGCAATGTCATGCCTAGGGTGGCCATGAGCCAACGAGACCGACGAGTAAAAATCCATGCTACTAGGCATGCTAGTAGGCCATAAAATAGCCATACAGTCATGCCTGTTACATAAACTCCGCTAACGTGGGCGCCAGGCAATAGGGATACCCATTCCGACACCTTAGTCATATAGGAAAATAGGGCCTCAAGACATGCATTCAATACGTTCCATTCAATTCCGATGGTTGCCAAGAACAAAAAGATGACACCCAGCGCCATCACCAATGGCATCACGGGCAAAATGAGAGCATTGCTTAACACCGAAAGCATGGAGAACGAGCAGAAGTAGTAGGCACTGAGCATGATAGTTGCGGCCATAGCTATGAACGATGTGTTTAACAACGACCACAACCAGTATAGGACACGTTGTTTGCGATCGACAATGCTGGGAAAGATTTTGCCTTGTAGGCCCACAATAGCACCAACAGTGATGTAGCTTAACTGGAATCCTGCTTGATAGAGCGCGCAAGGCCAGATGCATAGTGTCAAAAGGGCAGATACACACATCGCATTCAATGCCAACGATTTGCGGTAAAGCACAATGGCAATTAGGGTGAAGCTAATCATGATCGTGGCTCTCACTACCGAAGGCGACATCCCTGTCAACAAAGCAAATCCAGCCAGTACAACCAGGGTAATCATAAGCCGCAGTTTTTTGAGGCGCAGGTAGTCGAGTGGGAAAAACAAGAACCAGATAAGACCGGTGATCAACCCCACATGCAGGCCACTCAATGCCAAGATGTGAGCAATGCCTGCCGCCGAAAATTGTTCGCGTACACTCGGGTCAATCTGACGGCTATCTCCCAGTAGCAAGGCTATCAGCAAGTCTTGGCAGGGAAATGACAACGAGGTGTTAAGCACTTGGTTGATAAGATGTCGACGCAGCAAACTCGCGTGCGACAACAGGGTAGGGCGATGGGCTACAAAATGCAAGTGGCTCACAGGCAAATGCTGGCCGTAGAGAATTCCTTGTTGCCACAAGCGGTCCTCTCGGTCAAACTCATCGGGATTGCCAAGGTTGGCGATGGGATGAAAGTTGCCATTGAAACATATGAGGTCGCCCTCATTGAGCATGTAGTTGCAACCCTGGGTAGTGAGCAATACATGTTGCTGATAAGAGGGCTGGTCGTTAACGTGAGCCAGTCGCACTTGCAATCGCATGGAGAAATCATAGGTCTCAATCGATTCAATCAGCCCGCACACAGGCTTGCCATTCAAGTTGTCTAGGTCAATTGGGGTCGGGCGAGACAATTGCAGCGACAACCCACCAGCCGACATCGAGAGCAATACCAACGGAACAATCCACCACGGCCGCAGGCTGAACTGCTTTAGCGGGTCATTGCCCACGAGGCGCAATACCACATAGATGACAATAGCAAACACCGCCAGCACGACGATGGGAATATAGCCTGGCAGACTGGTGCTAAGCACAATGCCCGCAGCAAACGGTAGCAAGACCCGCAGGGCAGGCACACGCGAAAGTAAGGAGGGGCTCAAACGTCAGGATTTCCAGATTTCATAACTGGCAAAGGCTTGCAACAGTAACATCTCCAAGCCATTTTTCACTTGGGCGCCATGCGCTTGGGCGCGACGCATAAACAGGGTCTCTTCGGGATTGTAAATCAAGTCATAGGCTAAGTGCCGAGGCCCTAAAAAGCGGAAGGAGAAATCGGGGCACTCATCGACCAGTGGCACTTTTCCCAGCGGGGTAGCATTGATGATCAAGTGATGCTCGGCTACCATCGATTTGGTTAATTCGCAATAGACAACCGTTTGAGCGCTCTTGTGACGCGAAACCAACTGAACCTCGACGCCCAACCGTTCCAGTGCAAAGCGAACAGCCTTGGCGGCACCACCAGTACCTAGCACCAGTGCCTTGTCCATGTCGGGCCCTAGCAATGGCTCCATTGTGCGGCTAAAACCTTCCATGTCGGTGTTATAGCCCCGCAAGTGAACCAATTCACCTTTGTCCGAGCGTATCAACTTGATGACATTGACTGCGCCTATCGCTCGAGCATCGTCGTCAATCTCATCCAGTAACGGAATTACTGCCTCCTTGTAGGGCGCGGTGACGTTCAAGCCATTCAGTTGAGGATACTCGGCAATGAGTTCCATGAGTTGGTATATATCTTCCAACTCAAAGTTCATGTAACAGGCATCAATACCTTCGCTGGCAAACTTGTTGTTGAAGTAGTCGGCCGAGTAGGAATGGCCCAGCGGGTAACCTATCAGGCCATAAATCTGGGTGGAGCGCGTCATAAGTAATTATTTTTTCAACCCGCAAATTTAGTGCAAATTGAGCGAAAAACCAAAATTTGTTTTGAGTTTTTCCGAAACGCAGCCTAAATTCAAGGGCATTACAAAATAAAAAGCCGAGTTTTCTTTATTTTTGTTTTCGAGAAGTAACCAATAAGATTTAATTGATGCTATTTTTACCATTTTTGTCGATTATTAGGACTGGTTTTTGTGCCATTGGCGCAATTTTTGCTTTTTTGTGACCTTATATCGGCAACAAAGTATTATCTTTGCACCCAATAAACTCATCTGTACGACAAATGAAGTCTTTTTTTAACAAGAATGTAAAGATTGCGCTCACTGTCATTGTGAGTCTGTGTCTGCTATACTGGGGCATTGAGTTCCTTAAAGGAATCAACCTGTTTAAACCAGCAAATTTCTATATCGCAAAGTTTGACCGCGTGGATGGTATCGTTGAGGCGACACCCATTTCGTTGAATGGATTTCAAGTGGGGCAGGTCAGAGAGATCAAATTTGACTATCAGACCAACAAGATCTCTGTGATGATGGCGATGAACCGCGATTTGAAGATTCCTGTTGGATCATCTGTTGCCATTACGTCGGGATTGCTGGGAGGCTCGTCCATGTCACTCACACTGGCCGATGGCAATGCTTATTATAAGGTGGGTGACGAGATTCCAACTGTGATCCCGCAAGGTATTATGGGCAAAGTTGAGACCGAGGTAATGCCCGAGATAGGGAAAATTCTGCCTCGTGTCGACTCGATTGTTGGCTCGGTGAATACGCTTGTTGGCGATCCGGCACTGGTGGCCGCCATTGCCAGACTGGATGGCATCACAGCCGAATTGGCACGCAGCAGCCATCAGCTCAACGTGCTTCTCATCTCGCTTAACCAATCGGTTCCAGGAGTGATGCGCAATGTGAATGGCATTACCAGCAACCTCACTGGAACAACCAGTAACCTCAACCAGTTTTCAACAACGCTAAAGGACTTGCCACTCGACAGCACCATGGCACAGGTCAATGCAACCATTGCTAATCTTAACGCTTTGTCGCAACAGCTCAACAACCCCAACTCAAGCCTGGGCATGCTGCTTAGAGACAAGCAGCTTTATACCAATGCAACTAACGCTGTGGCTACACTCGACTCGCTACTTGCCGATATCAAGAAGAACCCCAAACGATATATTAACGTCAAGGTCTTCTGATGGCAATAGATAACACAAAATTTGCTTATTTGGAATTATTCTAAATAGGCAAATTTCTTCTTTTTAAAGGTGTTGTCCATGAACGATTTTTCAAATGTCTATTCTGTCAATGGTTTGCGAACCCCCTACTGCAAATGATAGTGGCGCCCTAGCCCCACACAAGCGGTTGAAAAATAGTGCAATTGCTACATTAACCATCGAAACTGTGATTGTTTCAAAAACTTTATCTTAAAGTGCTGTTTATCATATATCTCACAATTTATTTGAAAAATCAAAATTTTTTTGGCACTTTTTTTCAACAAAATTTGACCTAATTTTGTAATGCAAAACAACCCCTCAACGATGAGGGGTTTGCTCACTAAAACCATTTATTATATAATATGTGTAGCGCCATATCTTGCTTAGAACTATGGCTCTGACACTACCGCTTAACAAACCGACAAATGAATGACAATGTGACTCAAATGTGGGATAAGTGCCTCGAGATTATCCGAGACAACATCCAAGCCGAGCAGTTCGCTGCTTGGTTTGAGCCCATTGTGCCCGTCAGTTTCCAGAACAACACGCTCACTTTGCGTGTGCCAACTCAGTTCTTTGTCGAGATGTTAGAGGAGAACTACTGCACGCTTCTGCTGCACACATTCAACAGGGTATTTGGGCAAAGGATCAACCTGGCTTACGCATGCAAGGTGGCCAAGGAGGTCGAGGTGACCATGGCCGAGAGCGGCGAAAGCGCAAAGCTCAAAACCGCTGCCAAGATTGTGCCGCAGACATTGTCAAATCCTTTCCAACAGGCACCGCTTGAGGACATTGACCCGCAGCTTAACCCGAGGTACACATTTGAAAACTACTGCTGCAGCACAAGCAACAAACTCGCTGTAACTGTGGGTATGGCTATTGCCGACCACCCAGAGGTGAAAACCTATAATCCAATGTTCATCTTCGGGACGACAGGTGTGGGAAAGACCCATCTCATTCAGGCTATTGGCATTCGCATCAAGGAGCAGAACCCACGAGCTAGGGTGCTCTATGTGCCAGCTCGAGTCTTTGAGAGCCAGTATACTTCGGCTGTGCCTAAGGCAAAGGTTAATGACTTTATCAATTTCTATCAGAGCATCGACGTGCTCCTCATCGACGACATACATGAACTGGCTGGCAAAACGGGCACCCAGAATACCTTCTTCCACATCTTCAATCACCTTCATCAGCATGGTAAACAGCTGATCATGACTAGCGACCGTCGACCAGTCGATATGGACGGTATGGTTCCAAGGCTGATCTCTAGGTTCAAGTGGGGTATGACTGTCCAGCTAGACAAGCCAGACTTTGACTTGCGCCGCAATGTGCTCATTAGACGTGCGGCACAGGACGGGCTCAAACTCACCGATGATGTGCTTGACTTCATCGCAACTCAGGTAACCGACAGTGTACGTGACTTAGAGGGTGTGGTCGTCTCGTTGTTGGCTCATGCAACGATGATGAACCAGGACATTTCCCTTGAACTGGCGCAGGCTGTTGCGAGCAACACCGTACATGTCTCGCGGCATCAGCTTACTTTCGAGATGATTGCCGAGACTGTTGCTGAGTTTTATAATCTTGATACAGACCAACTATTCGGCAAATCGCGCAAACGCGAGATTAGTGATGCGCGGCAACTGCTGATGTACTTTGCCAAGAACAAGACTCAATTGTCCTCGACTAACATTGGCCTGCGGCTCTCGCGTAACCATGCTACAGTGTTACATGCTTGCAAGCAAGTGGAGCAACGCCTTGGCATCGAACGCAAGTTCCGCGAGGAAGTTGACACGATCGAGAAGCAACTCAAATGTCTATAGTATGAATATCGGAATTATCGTCGCCATGCGCAAGGAGCTGGATTTGCTCTTGCCATTGCTTGACAACAAACAAGAGACCGTCGTTGACGGTTTCAATTTTTATCAAGGTGTCATCGGCAACCATCAGGTTGTAGCCATGCAGTGTGGCATAGGTAAGGTAAACGCGGCCATGGGTGCCCTTACTCTCATCAACCAATTTGCTCCCGAAAAGGTGATTAACACCGGCGTCGCAGGTGGAGCCGACAAGATGGTAAGTGTGATGGACCTTGTTGTGGGCAAGCAGGCCGCTTATCCTGATGTGTGGTGCGGACCCGAAAGTCAATTGGGTGTTGTACAAGGGCTCCCGTTGTACTATGAAGGCGATTCCGACTTGTTGGCATTGGTGCCCGCGCGTGATGACATCAAGCTGGGCTTGATTTGTTCGGGCGATCAGTTCATTGATTCAATGGACAAGGTTAATGAAATCAAGTCAAATTTCCCGCAGGCCCTGGCTGTGGATATGGAGAGTGGGGCAATCGCGCAGGTGTGCCATGTGCGCCATGTGAATTTCTTGAGCATGCGTGTCATCAGCGACTCGCCAGGAGCAAGTCACGACAATACCCAGCAGTATAACGATTTTTGGCAAGAAGCACCACAGCACACATTCGAAGTGTTGCAACAATTGATTCTACAAATCAAATGAAACAAGGGGCGGTGAGCAAACCGATGCTCACCGCCCCTTTTATAGGTTATCCATTAGGATGGATTTGCAGTCCAGTTCGATTAGAGACCAATCTTCTTTGCTGCGTCCTTAGCGGCCTGGTTGGCAGCCTCCTTAGCCTTGTCAACGCCTTCGTTGACTTTCTCGTTGGCCTTCTCAACAGCCTCGTTAGCCTTCTCGGTCACAGCGGCCTTAGCGCCCTCAACAACCTCGTTGGCCTTGTCTACGGCTGCATCCTTCAGGCTATCGCCAGCGGCCTCAACCACATCCTTCACGCCCTCGGGAAGAGCGACAACCTGGTCAACCAGTGTGCCAATCGATGGAACAATAGCAGTGAGTTTCTCCTTGTTCTTCTCGATAACTTCCTTGATCTTGCCAATCAGATCCTGAGCCTTGACAGAATCACCAGCAGCAAACAGCTTCTGGACCTCGGCGTTGGCGTTGTTCAGCAGATCAACTACAGCAGTGCTGTCGGTGGCGGCCACAAGAGCCGAGTCAAAGTTCTCAACGTTGAAGGCTGCGCTGTCGGCGGTCTCCTCGGTCTTGTTTGCGTTGTTGTCGCATGCAGCGAAGGTCATGGCAGCAATAGCTGCGAACATCAATAATAACTTTTTCATAATAAATAAATTAAAAAATTAGAAAGAATAAAACGATTAATAAAACGCCGCTAAAGTAGCGGATATTTTCCAAATAGCAATCAATTCAAGCAACTTTTTTAATTTTTTTATCATTATTGGTAGTTTGTCTAGCAAAAAATGCGTATCTTTGCACTGACAACTGTTCGAACACCCTTTTATGCAAACTGCATGCCAAGGTAACTCTCCATAGTGTTAAACCTAGTTAACCTAGCTGACTTTTCTTTGTTAATCAAATATGACTCTCAATTCTTAATTTACATCAGAATATGGTTTACTTACTTTTCCTTGTCATCTCGTTGGCCAGTTGGCTCATTCAGCGTTCACTGTCTAAGAAATTCGAGAAGTACTCTCGCGTACCATTGAATTACAATGGAGCACAAGTAGCGCAAATGATGCTCATGCAAAACGGCATCAATGATGTGACCATACGTCCCACTGGTGGAAGTCTGACCGACTTTTTTGACCCTAGAAACAAGACTGTTAACCTTAGCGAAACGGTCTATAACTACAACACAGTTGCTGCGGCGGCTGTCGCGGCCCACGAGTGTGGACACGCCGTTCAGCACCGCGTAGGCTACAGCATGCTTGTGCTTCGCACCAAGCTTGTCCCTGTCGTGTCGTTCGCTTCGCAGTGGATGACATGGGTTTTGCTGGGTGGCATCTTGATTTTTAACTGGTTCCCTTATCTATTGGGCGTGGGAGTGTTTTTGTTTGCATTGACAACGTTGTTTAGTCTCATCACTTTACCGGTCGAGATTGATGCCAGTCGACGGGCTGTGCAATGGCTCGAGCAGTCTGGCATCACCCAGGGCGAGACTACTGGCTATGCTCGTGACGCACTCAAGTCGGCAGCCTATACTTATGTTGTGGCTGCGCTCAGCTCGATGGCAACTCTATTCTATTACGCACAAATGTTCCTACGTCGCAATTAGCCTATGCAGAATGTAAATGATATCATTGGGGTGGTGAGTGACTTCTTGTGGGGATGGCCCATGATTATCTTGTTGTTGGGTACTCACATCTTTCTTACCGTCAGGTTGCGTTTCCCACAACGAAAGATTTTTACAGCCATTCGCCTTTCGGTTTCGCGCGATAAGGGGGCCGATGGTGATGTGTCACAGTTCGGTGCACTTGCTACTGCACTAGCAGCGACCATTGGAACAGGTAATATCATCGGCGTGGCTACTGCAGTTGCTCTGGGTGGCCCGGGTGCTGTGTTGTGGTGTTGGCTCACGGGTGTGTTCGGTATCGCGACCAAATATAGTGAGGGTCTGCTTGCCATTAAGTATCGCGTGAAGATGCCAGATGGTACAATGCTAGGAGGGCCAATGTATGCCTTGGAGCGTGGATTGAAGCTCAAGTGGCTTGCTGTACTGTTCGCCATTTTTACCATGTGTGCCTCGCTAGGCATTGGAGCATCAGTGCAGGCCAACGCTATCAGCACATTGTGCTATGAGACTTACGGCATCAACCCTGTCTGGGTGGGGTTGGCTATCGCTTTCTTGGCTGCCCTTGTGGTGATAGGAGGTGTAAAGAGCATTGCCAACGTCTGTGGTATGTTGGTGCCCTTCATGGCTGCCTTCTATGTGTTAGGATGCCTCTATATCTTGAGTGTTAACTTCCATTACTTGTGGCCAGCATTGAAACTCATCTGCCAGGCCGCGTTTTCACCCGAGGCGGCGGGAGGTGGATTTGTTGGAGGCTCGGTCATCATGGCGGCACGGTATGGTATTGCCCGAGGTCTCTTCAGCAACGAGTCTGGTCTGGGCTCAGCGCCCATTGTAGCGGCAGCGGCCAAGACACGCAACCCTGTGCGACAAGCACTAGTGTCTTCAACAGGCACTTTTTGGGATACTGTGGTCATTTGTGCCATCACGGGGCTGGTGATAGTGAGCAGTGTGTTGGCCCATCCCGACATCAGTTTCACTGATGGTGCGGCTTTGACCAAGGCAGCTTTCTCCAAGATTCCAGTGGTGGGCTCACCGCTGTTGCTCGTGGGGCTGGTGACCTTTGCTTTCACCACAATCCTGGGCTGGTGCTATTATGGCGAGATGGCTGTTGAGTATCTCAAGGGCAAACGTTGGACGCGCATCTATCGTGTCATTTACATTATTGTGGCGTTCCTGGGCACCGTCATCAATTTGAGCATGGTTTGGAACCTGGCCGATTGTATGAATGCCCTCATGGCTATCCCCAACCTCATCTCACTGTTACTCTTGAGTGGTATCATCGTGCGAGAAACCAAGCACTACTTGTGGGATGACAACCTTGATGCCGACATGGAATCAGAATAACAAGTATTGTATGTAATATGAAGAATGAGGGTATGTCAAAATTCTGGCATACCCTCATCCTTTTGTTTTTGCTACTTGATTATACTTTATTGGTGATGGGGTTCCAGGCGCGTTCTTTGATGATACCTTCGCGGTAAGCGACAAGCAACTCTTTCAAGTCATCAATTTGTGACTGCAACTCTGCGCCCATATCGGTGTCTTTTACAAGCATGCGATGGTCGGTCATTTCGACGAGTTGAATGGTACTGATGATGTCCTTTCCTTCTTCAACAGCCTTTTCAATGCTCGTGAAAGGCTCGTGCTGCACCAGCTGGAAGCCGCGCGAGTGATATACCAACGTATAACCAGCGATACCTGTCTCGGGCTGATAAGCTTTACTGAAGCCACCATCAATCACCATCATCTTACCATTGGCTTTGATGGGGCTCTCGCCCTTGATGAGCTTGACTGGCACATGGCCGTTGATGATGTGACGGTGCGTCCCTTTGACACCAAACTCGTCGAGGATCATATCCATCACCTGCTCGTTGTCGCGCAGTTCATAGTAATGGCCCTTGGTCTCTTTGTGCGTCTTTTTGTCTGCGACAAAGTAACGTTCCAGCGTGGTCATCTTGTTCTTGTCAAATGCCGGTGAGTCGGGACCGCACCACAGATACCACAAGAAGTCGACTGCATAAGCTACATGATCGGCATCGCCTTCGCCAAAGTAGGCATCACGAATCAGTTCCTCAGTGCGGTCGAGCAGCGCACGGCCCTTGTAGGTCTTTCCCTCGACCTTCACCTCCTTGAGCGTGCCGTCGGCATTGAGTGGGATAGAGGCGTGATACAGCAAGTTGCCATTGACGATGTTATACATGCTGCCTTTGGAGAACAGGCAACGCATGTGGCGGTGCAATTTCTCGCTCTCGACAAATGATTTGTGCAGCTTGCGCACTAACTCTTCCTCATCTTGTGACAACTGATAGGGTGAACTGGGGAGAATGGTTGGGAAACTCTTGTCGAGCAGTTCGTATTCCTGACCATCGTCTAACTTAATCACGCCACGTTCATAGTCTATACGATCATAGAGCAAGCGATGATCCATCTCAAACTCAGGACGGCGCTTGATGGCCGCGCCCTCAAGCTTGAACTGGATAATGCTGATGGCCTTGTGCATCTTAGCCGTCAAGCGCGTCAAGCGGCCCGATTCGTCGTTCTCAAAGCCTTCCTTGGGATAGAAGCACTTGCAGTCTTCGTTACCATACACATCGAGTGCGAATGTGGCCAGTGGCAACAGGTTGATGCCATAGGCATCTTCGATCACGTTCTGGTTGCCATAGCGCAACGAGTTGCGAATCACGTTGGCGATGCAACAGTCGTTGCCTGCAGCTGCGCCTATCCACAGAATATCATGGTTGCCCCACTGGATGTCAAGGTTGTGATAAGTACACAAGATGTCCATGATCTTGTCGGGGTTCTCACCACGGTCAAACACGTCACCCAGGATGTGCAAGCGGTCAATGGTCAACTGGTGGATGAGGTTGCACATGGCGATGATAAAACTATCGGCACGGTGCGTACTGATGATTGTGCGGACAATCACATCGACATAACCTTGCTTGTTGGGGTCACTTGAACTCTCGTGAAGAAGCTCTTGTATGATATAGGAAAAGTCGCTAGGCAGTGCCTTGGTGACCTTCGATCGTGTATACTTTGACGACACGTTCCGGCAGACTTTGACCAGGCGATTGATGGTGATGAAATACCAGTTGTGCAATTCCTCGTCATCATCAAAGCCGCGCTTAATAAGCTCTAATTTCAGCTCGGGATAATAGATGAGCGTACACAACTCTTTCTGCTCTTTCATGCCCAAGGTCTCGTTGAAGATTTCGCTCACTTTTCGCTTAACAGTACCTGAGGCGTTGCGCAACACGTGCTGGAATGCATCATACTCGCCGTGTAGGTCGGCAAGGAAGTGCTCGGTGCCCTTTGGCAGGTTTAGGATAGCTTCAAGGTTGATGATTTCGGTGCTGGCTGTCGCCACATTAGGGAAGCTACGTGACAGCAAGCGAAGGAACCGAAGCTCGTTCGCATCAAATTTTTTCTTGGTCTTAGCCATATCTTTAGGTTTAGGTTAAATAGTCGGTGCAAAATTACTGCAAACCGAGCGAAATACAAAAAGAAAAATGCAGTTTTTCATTATTTTGCCGCTATGCCGCCTAATTTATCTCCACAGGGCGAACATCAGCGGCTCCTTCGCGCAGTGCATATGCGCGACGCACATCGACGCATGCTAGTTGGTCGGTGATGATAGGTGCTTCGCGTTGCTGACTGTGGCCAAAGATTTGGTACACGCTGGGTAATGCGTTATCGCTGAGCATCTCGTTCACATCGCCCCACACGATGCTACCGCCAGAATAATGGCCGCCGCGATTCTTGCTTACTTGAGCCAATATCATGATGCCAAGATCGGTAGCGAGAAGCTGGTTCAAGTGGTCGGCATCGGGCGTGCCAATAATCTTGCGGTTGGCTTCTAGCCAAGCGTTGCACACGCCCGAGTGTGTAAAAAGGTAGGTGTGACCGTTGAGCGTGTGTTCATAGGCAAGGCCGAATAATTCCTGATTCTTGATGAACAAGGCTTTGAAAATCTCTGCCAAGCGGTAGTTATAACGGCTACTCAGTGCACGTTCGGCAAATATTTTGCTATAATAGTGCATGTCATGATTGCCAAGCAGCATGACTACATTATCATGAGTGCGACCAAAATCTAAGATCTCAAGGAAATTACCCAGTACCTGATTATCGTCGATGCCTTCGCGGGGGTAGGGGTCCAGATAGTCACCCAGAAAGATGATGGTGCCCCATGACTCACGATTGACCGCATCTTTCCAAAAAGTGCGGCCATGGACATCGGGAATAATCAGGATGTCGTTTCTCATATGTCTTTAAGTTTTTCTGCGATGTCGAGTACCATTTTCTCTACAATGCTCGACTCATAGCCCAACATGATGGCATATATCTTGCACATAGCCAACTCGTTGTCATCTAGATCGCCATCAATCATCATCAGGGCGACCATGTCCTGGATATATTGAAGTTTCTGCTCATCATTCTCAGGCAATTCGATGTGCACTGTGTCGGGATGCTCGATGAGGTGGTCAAGCTGTTCTTGTGTCAGTTCTTCGCGAGAGGCAATCGACGCAATCAGTGCCAACTCGCTCTCGGTTGCCTTGCCATCGGCAAGCGCCAACATAATCAGGTTCTTAACCTGTCCCAATCTCTTGTCGTCCATATCTTTAATTTGTTAAGTTCAAAATACATTGTAAGTCCCTTTTGGGGGAATTTAGGGGGCTTCTTATGCCTCTATTGTCGAGCAATAGTAACTGTAGTCGTTCAGCATCGTATAGAGGAACTGTTCTTGCGTACCCGACTGTGGCACGATGCCCATTGTCTGCTGAATTTTCAACGCTAGGCGGTTTACTAGCTCATAGTGGTCGGCCTTGGTGTTGTTCAGCACCCGCGAAATCAGTTCTGCCTGGTTCAGGCTCAGTTCGCTGGCCTCGCTGTAGGTCGGTACATAGCCATCCATTGTGTAGCTGTAGTCGGGCAACACAATATAAGGAGTCTTTGTCTTGATGACCATCGTGCCGGCAGCCAGGTCGCCCAGCCGCTGGCTTTTCTTGGTCAGTACGATGGAAACGAGCCCCAAACCGCCCAACTCAATATCGATGGGCGTGAGCAAGAATCGCAACAGGTAGCCGCTCAATGTAGGACTGGTCCCGTCGTCGTTCACCACTTTGATGTGCATCACTGTCTTGCCCACGCTTTGACCATGATGCAACAGTTCCATCACAGGATGATAGAATAACGCTGGCAAGTACAAAGCCAATATCACTGCTACGAAGGCGTTGCGAGTGAGATTATCGGATATATCCAGGTCAAAAATGATGATACCCACCACGATGCCATAGGCTATGACAATCATATAGTCTATCAGCCGGGCAACAACGCGGTCGCCTAGACTCGCAGGCATTTGACTCAAGGTCACATACTGGCCAGTTACTATGTTGGTATTTGCCATAGAGTTAGCAAACGATAAAAATCATGCCGACAAGAAAAATGTCGTGCGCCTATTTTTTCGGCAAAGTTAGTGATTTTCTCAGAAAAAAGCAGTAAATTTGCGCATTATATTATCAAACACACCCCAATTTTGTTATGCGCGAGGCAGTTTTCATCAAGCAGAACATACGCAAATGGCGTGAGTATGAGTACCTCATGACCATGGTCGACTCTCAGTCGCCCGATGAACTTGCCGACATGTACAACGACTTGACTGCCGATCTCGCTTTTGCACAGACACACTATCCCAACTCACGCATCACCCAATATCTCAACAACATCACCCTGCAGCTACACACCAGCATCTATGGCAACAAGCGCGAGAAATGGTCTCGCATATCGCGGTTTTGGACACATGAGGTGCCTCTGGCTGTGTGGGATGCGCGCAAGGAATTGTTGCTCTCGTTAGTAGTCTTCATTTCATTCATTGCCATCGGTGTGGTGTCGTCACTCAACGACTATGATTTTCCCAGACTCATTTTGGGGGACGGTTATGTCGACATGACCATCGACAACATTCGTCATGGCGACCCAGCTGCTGTATATCAGGGAGGCGGTAACACCGAGTCATTCCTGATGATTGCCTTCAACAACATCCGAGTCTCACTCATGGCATTTGCTATGGGAATTCTCACCAGTCTGGGCTCGGTCTATTATCTGATGATGAATGGTGTCATGGTAGGCGCGTTTACTACCATGTTTTATAACGAGGGTGTACTGGGCGAGGCGATGCTCGCCATCATGCTGCATGGCACACTCGAGCTCTCGACTATCGTCATTGAGGGTGGGGCGGGAATTGTCATGGGCAACGGATGGCTCTTCCCGGGTACCTATAGCCGCATGCAGTCGTTCAGGCGAGCAGCCAAGCGAGGCTTGAAGATTGTCATAGGCACACTGCCGGTGGTCATTGCTGCTGCCATTGTCGAGGGATACTTTACACGCTACACACAAGCACCCAACGCATTGCGAGGCGGGTTCATCATCCTCTCTGCGGCATTCATCATTTATTATTACGTCATCTTGCCTTATCGTCGTGCCCATGAAACGCAACAGTAAACCTTCCGACAACCGCATCCTGTTATACCAGGTTCGCTCGGCGAGCGAGTGCATGAATTCAGCGATAGACTTTATTCGCCAAAACTGGAAGATTCTGTTGCGCTACTCGCTCTATTTGTTGTTGCCCGTGTGCGTGCTGCAGACGGTGGGTGTGGTTACGATTATTGATGCGGCATTTTCCAAGATTAGCGAGTTTCCTTTGACCGATTTTGTGTCAATAATTGTCCTGGGAACGGTAGGGTTTGTGTTGCTCAATGCTTACTTGTGGACCATGGTCAAGCTATATCATGAACGGGCAGATGGATTGTCGTCGATCACGGGTAAGGACTTCCGCGCGCTCTTCTGGCCCATGTTGGGACGCATGGCCATCGCTGTGGTGCCTATTCTGCTCATTCTTGTGCCGGCGTGGGTTTTATCCACCGTGATATTGATGATTGTTCCGTTTGCTTTCTTTATCTATTTGCTCGTGGCATTGCCCATATTGCTCATAGCTCCAATCTATGCACTAGAGAATTGTTCTGTTTTCAGTGCCATCGGTCGTGCGTTCAAGTTGGGATTCAGTCAGTTTGGAACACTTCTGCTCATGGCCATCACGCTCATCATTCTGGTTTATGTGCTGCAGGGTGTGGTCATGATACCCTGGGCACTGTTGATAGCGCTCAAGTCCTTGTTGTTTACTTCAGGTGAGACGACAACAATTATAGCGATATTAGGGAATTCGCTCTTCAACATCTTCTCGGTGTTACTGTGCTACATGACCTATGTCTCCATCGCCGTCGTCCTCATTTCGGGGGGCTATCTCTATGGTTCCGCGGTCCAGCAAGGCGAGGATGTGTCGATTGTCAGTGATATTGATAATTTTGAAAATCTCTAGTAGTTATGCCGGCAAGCACAATACATATCGACACCCTTCAGTGCGACACTACTCTGCTACAGCAACTGCAGCAGTCGCCCAGCTATGACTACACGCGTGAGTTTGTCCAGCAAGATTATTCGGTAATCGAACGCATCTTGCGATGGCTCGAAAGTCTCTTTAACACATCGGTCGACAAGGCAACCGATGACAATATGTCAATCTACTGGGTCATCGGGGGCATCGTTGTAGTTATTGCTGCAGCTGTTTACTTATATACGCATGACGTGGGACTGTTCCGCCGTTCAGGAAAGAGTGATTTGGACTATGAGGCTCAGGACGAGGACATCTACGGCATCGACTTTGACACACGCATTGATCAGGCGGTAACGCAGAATGATTGGCGTGAGGCGACTCGATTGGCTTACCTAAAGACGCTGCGTTGGTTGGCCGACAACAATCGCATAGACTGGGCATTGTTCAAGACCCCATCACAATACACTCGAGAGGAGCGCTCACCCGAGTTCCGCGATATGACCAATGAGTTCTTGCGTGTCCGCTATGGCAACTTCGACGCTACTGAGACCACCTATCACGAGATGCGTGATCGGTCTAAAACACTCATTGCGCGCATCAGTGACGAGTTGGTTGAACAACAGAATCAGGAAGGAGGTGACGCATGAAACTGGCACGTGGATTCATCATCGCCATGCTCATTCTCTTTGCCTGTATGATGGTTATCGAGACATTGGCTCCCCGGCACTTCAAGTGGGACGCCACTTATGCCCATGCCAGCGACGAGCCTTTTGGCTGTGCACTCTTCGATTCGGTCATGGCGGCTTCGCTGGGGCAGGGCTACACTACCACCAGTCTCACCTTGAGTCAATTGGAGAAGACTATCCCTGCCAATGAACGTCATACCTATTTCATTATTGCAGGGGATAGTCCCATGAACGGCACGACCGACGAGCTAGCGATGCTTAATATGCTTAAGCGTGGCGACCAATTCTTGGTCGCGTCAGGGGCGTGGGGCTCGGACACTGTTGAGCAGGTGCTGAACATAGATACTAGAGGATATGGCGTGAGCATTTGGGCACTCAAAAACACCTACCTAAACAAAGATAATGATACCCTGATCTGGACAGGCGATGACTCGAGATATCCTCCCAAGAAATGGATTGTTGCCCAAGAATTGAGTGACACATACACTCGTTTATTAACCAACAAAGGGCATTCATCCATACGCCCGCTGCTCACCCGAGCTTGTTATCAAGACGGAGAATATCAGTGGGATTCTGTCGCTGAAGAGGATGTTTTAGTGGCTGCTCATGTGCAGGTTGACACTATGGCGGGTGTCATCAATCATGGCAAAGGGAAAATCATCGTTTCGGTAGTTCCATCGATGTTCTCCAACTATGGAGTGATTTATTGTGATGGTACTACATTGGCACTGCGTATGATGTCGCAGTTAGAGCCCTATCCTGTCATTCGACTTGATCCGGCAGCCAAGACCGAAGAGGCAGGTGTAAGTGAGTCGCCACTGCGCTATGTGCTCTCGCAGCCGCCCATGAAGTGGGCGATATGGCTAATCATTGTCACGGTCCTCCTCGCTATGGTGTTTACTGCGCGCCGTCGGCAACGCGTTATCCCAGTCATTGCGCCACCAGTCAACCGAGCCCTTGAGATGGTCAAGCACATTGGCTCACTCTATTTCCAGCGGCACGACAATGCCGACTTGATGGCCAAGAAATACCAGTTCTTTGTCGAGGAAGTGCGCAAGCTCACCATGATTGACCTCGATGACGAGAACCACCTCGACGATGCCTATCTTCAGCTACAGCATGCCTCGGGCATACCGCGTGATGAGTTGCGGCAGCAACTGCAGGAAATTGTGGCAGCGACCGACATTCCTGTCAAGGACAAGCAGCTCATGCGCCACATCGACTACCTCAATCACATTTTAGAAAAATTAAAGTAAAAGAATATGAACCAAGAACCGAGAACCGAGAACCAAGAACTCGAGCGTGGCGGCAACATGGACATGCCACCGCGCGTCGACTTGACCGCTTTTGCCGAAAAAATCCAGCAATTGCGTGACACCATCGCTCAGACCATTGTGGGGCAGACCGAGGCCATAGACCTTATCCTCACCACCATTCTTGCCGACGGGCACGTCCTGCTAGAGGGTGTGCCGGGCGTGGCCAAGACCCTCATGGCTCGTCTCATGGCACGCCTGGTCGACGCTCGCTTCAACCGCATCCAGTTTACTCCCGACTTGATGCCCAGCGACGTGCTCGGCACCACCGTCTTCAACATGAAGACCTCGGAATTTAGCTTCCACGAGGGGCCTGCGTTTGCCGACATCATCCTTGTTGATGAAATCAACCGCGCCCCAGCCAAGACGCAGGCGGCACTGTTTGAAGTGATGGAGGAACGCCAGGTGAGCATCGATGGCACCACGCGCAGCATGGGACCCGTCTACACCATCATCGCCACACAGAATCCTGTGGAACAGGAAGGTACTTACAAGCTTCCCGAGGCTCAGCTCGACCGCTTCATGATGAAGATTGTCATCGGCTACCCAACACCCGACGAAGAGGTGAACATCCTCAATCGGCACCAGCAGAATTCGCGCCTCACTAAGCTCGACAACATCAAGCCCATCATCACACAGGACGAATTGCTCAAGATGCGTTCCACGCTCAGCGCAGTCCTCGTAGAGGATTCTCTCGTGCGCTACATTGTGCAGATTGTGCAGCAGACCCGTCAGAGCCGTGCCGTCTTCTTGGGTGCCTCGCCGCGAGCTGCTGTTGCTATGCTTCAGGCAAGCAAGGCCTACGCATTGATTCAAGGACGTGACTTTGTTACCCCCGACGATATCAAGGCGGTCACGCCCAGCATCCTCCAGCACCGCCTACTGCTCACTGCCGAGGCCGAGATGCAAGGCTACAGCCCTCTCTCTGTCACTCAGTCGCTCATCGATAAGGTCGAAGTCCCCAAATAGGTACGCGCAGTTTAATGTTTTTACCACGACGTTTTTATATTATCATCCTGGTGCTCGTGGCGATTCACGCCGCTGGCTTCTGGTGGCACTGGCTATTCATTGCCGGGCAATTGCTGCTGGCTCTTTTCGCCTTGGCAGTATTGGCTGATATTGTCCTGCTGTGGCACAAGCGGGGTATTGCGGCAACGCGCCAGTGCAGTGACCGCTTCTCGTGTGGTGATGACAACGAGGTGGCGCTGCATATCGACAGCATATACCCCTTTGATGTCGACCTCCATGTCATCGACGAAGTTCCACACATTTTTCAACGTCGTGACATTGACTTCCAGCACCATTTGGCCAAGCATGGCAACTGCCGCATCACCTATAACCTGCGTCCCACCAAGCGCGGCGTTTATGGATTCGGTCGAATTCGGGTGTTTGCCTCCACCATCCTCGGACTCGTTCAGCGCCGATTTACCTGCGACCGTCCCGTTGATGTCAAGGTGTATCCTAGCTACCTCATGCTCAACCGCTACGAGTTGCTGGCGATGAGCAATAACCTTACCGAACTGGGTATCAAGCGCATCCGCCGCGCTGGTAACAACACCGAATTTGAGCAAATCAAGGAATATGTCCAGGGCGATGAGTATCGTGCCATCAACTGGAAGGCCAGCGCCCGTCGCAACCAGCTCATGGTCAATGTCTACACCGACGAGCGTTCGCAACAAATCTTCAATCTCATCGACAAGGGTAGGGTGATGCAGCAGGCATTCAAGGGCATGACTCTTCTCGACTATGCCATCAATGCCTCGCTCGTGCTCAGCTACGTTGCCGTGCGCAAGGAAGACAAGGCGGGTCTGATGACCTTCAATGAGGACCTCGACGAGTTTCTCCAGGCAGCCAAGTCGTCCACCCAGATGCAAAACATCCTTGAAGCACTCTATGCGCAGGAGACTGACTTTGGCGAGACCGACTACTCGGCCCTGCTTGTCAATGTGAACCGCCTCATTCGTAAGCGCAGCCTGCTCGTGCTTTACACCAACTTTTCGGGATTGAATAGCCTCTATCGCCAGTTGCCCTATCTGCGCCAGCTCAACCAGCGGCATCGCCTGCTCGTCGTTTTCTTTGCCGACGAGGAAATCAGCGAATTTATGGAGCAGAAACCCCTCGATAGCGAGGAGTACTACCAGCAAATCATCGCCGAGAAAATCTCCCGCGAGAAGCAGCTCATCGTCACCACCCTGCAGCAGCAAGGCATCCTCTCGCTGCTCACCACACCCGACCGGCTCTCGATTAACGTCATCAATCGCTATCTAGAAATCAAATCACGCCAAATGATTTAGCCATGACCATTTTTGTGGCTTATAAGAAGTACAGCCCAGCATGTTAAATGCCAGGCTGTATTTCTTTTAGGGGCGCTTCTTAGTTGCTCTCGTACCAGTTGATGTAGGCTTGGTTGACCATCTTGTTGCCGCCGGGGGTGGGGTAGTCGCCTGTGAAATACCAGTCGCCAGGGGCGGTGGGTATGGCATTGTGCATGCCTTCAACACTTTGATACACCAATTTGACCTCGGCATGGATGTCTTCGGAGGTCACCATGCGGACAATCTGCTGCGACACCTCGTCGTCGGTAAATGGTGCATAGATGTCCACCACATGATTCACAACTTCTTCCTTAGGAAGACCTTCTTGTGCCTTGCAGCGGGCATAAACGTCGTCGATGACGTGTTGCATCTTGCGATCCTTTAGCAACTGGATGGCGGCGCGGAACGCGATGAACTCGCTCATCTTGCGCATGTCAATGCCATAATAGTCGGGGAATCGTACTTGTGGCGATGACGATACAATGACGATGCGACGTGGGTGAAGGCGGTCGAGGATGCGAATAATGCTCTGTCGCAACGTCGTTCCACGCACGATGCTGTCGTCAATCACCACTAGGTTGTCAACGCCGTCCTGTACCTGGCCGTAGGTCACGTCGTAGACGTGTGCTGCCAGGTCGTTGCGCTGGTTGCCTTCGGTGATGAAAGTGCGCAACTTGATGTCCTTGATGGCAATCTTCTCGGTTCGCAGGCGCTGGTGCAGAATGTTGTGTACTTGTTCCTCATAGTCCGCACTATTGGGGTCTAGCGACATGATGCGTTTCAACTTCAACTGTTCGAGGTGTGCATATAAGCCCTCGACCATGCCCATATAGGCTACCTCGGCGGTGTTGGGAATGAACGAGAATATGGTGTGCTCCAGGTCGCCGTCCACGGCTTCCAGAATCTTGGGCGTCAACTGGCGGCCCAGCGACTTGCGTTCTAGATATACGTCACGGTCGCTGCCGCGGCTGAAGTAGATGCGCTCAAACGAGCAGTGCTTGTAGTCCAACTGTGGCAGAATCTGTTCGATGCGCACGTCGTTGTTCTTGCTGACGATGATGGCCGCACCAGGGGTAAGTTCTTTCACCGAGTCAACATCCACATTCAGCGCTGTTTGGATGACGGGACGCTCGCTCGCAGCAACAAAGATTTCTTCGTCACAATAGTAGAACGCCGGGCGGATGCCATGTGGGTCACGCATCACCATCATGTCGCCGCTGCCCGTAATGCCGCAGATGGCATAGCCGCCATCCCATGTGGTGGACGGACGTTGCAGAATGTTTCTGAAATCGAGGTTGTCCTCCATGCGTATGGACAACTCGGGCTCGACGATGCCCTGGTCGCGGAAGTAGCGGTGCAGGCGTTGGTTTTCGTTGTCAAGCGACTCGCCCAACTGTTCCAGCAATATCACGGTGTCGCTCATCACACGCGGGTGCTGGCCGCGGCTCACGATATCGCCGAAGATCTCATCGACATTGGTCATGTTGAAGTTGCCACACAGCATCAGGTTACGCGACGGCCAGTTGTTGCGGCGCAGGAACGGGTGTACATATTTCATGCCGCTCTTGCCCGTGGTGCTATATCGCAGATGTCCCATATACAACTCGCCCACAAACGGCAGGTCAATGGTCGACACACCGCGCACAAGGCAATCGTGCATGTCGTTCTTGATGCGACCGAAGATGTCGCTGATGGCATTGCTGCCCAATGCTCGCTCGCGGTAGATGTATTCTTCACCGGGGGCAGCGTGCGTGTAGACACAGCCCACACCGGCGGCCTCCTGACCCCGGTTGTGTTGCTTCTCCATCAGCAGGTACAACAGGTTCAAGCCGTACAAATAAGTTCCATACTTCTCCTTGTAATAGTCCAGCGGTTTGCGCAACTTGATCATCGCGATGCCGCACTCGTGTTTTACTTGTTCAGTCATGACTTAGTCTAAATATCTCTGCAAAGGTACAACAAAATCATGAATCATGAATTGAGTATAGAAGATTTTATTTTTTTATTTTTGTGCAGGGTACATCCTCGGTTACCCAAGCTTCTCACGCAGGAAGTGACCCGTGTAACTTTGAGGGCAAGCGGCAACTTGTTCGGGCGTGCCAGTGACTACCACTTGGCCACCCTCGGCACCGCCCTCAGGACCCAGGTCGATGATGTGGTCGGCACACTTGATGATCTCCATGTTGTGCTCGATGATTACTACCGTGTGCCCGCGGTCAATCAGCTGGTTGAATGCCTTGAGAAGTGTATTAATGTCGTGAAAATGTAGACCTGTCGTGGGCTCGTCAAATATAAACAAGGTGGGCACCTGTTTCTCGATGCTCAAATAGTAGGCCAACTTCACGCGTTGGTTCTCGCCGCCCGACAGGGTGCTGGACGATTGTCCCAGTTTGATGTAGCCCAGGCCCACGTCCTGCAGCGGCTTTAGGCGCTTGATCACCTTGGTGTCGCCAGTCATGGTGAAGAACTCCACAGCTTGGTTCACGGTCATGTCGAGCACATCGCTCACCGTTTTTCCATGATAGAGCACATCCAGGGCATTGTGGCTGAATCGCTTGCCCTTGCACGCCTCGCAGGGTAGGGTGATGTCGGCCATAAACTGCATCTCGATGGTGATGGTGCCCTCGCCCTTGCACTCCTCGCAACGACCGCCAGGCGAGTTGAACGAGAAGAAACCGGGGCCATAGCCCATCTGCCGTGACAGTTGCTGCTCGCTGAAGATGTGACGTATTTCGTCGAATGCCTTCAAGTAGGTCGCGGGGTTGCTGCGGGTTGACTTGCCAATAGGGTTCTGGTCGACCAGCTCGACATGCCCAATGCGGTCCAGGTCGCCCTCCAGGCGAGCGTGTGAGCCGGGAGCTTCGGTGCTCAGGTCCAGGTGGCGTGCCAACGACCGATACAAGATGTTGGTGACCAGGGTACTCTTGCCGCTGCCGCTCACGCCTGTCACCACGGTCATCACGCCCAACGGGAATTTCACGTCAATGCCCTTGAGGTTGTTTTCGGCGGCTCCCACTACCTTGATATAATTATTGCTCTTGCGGCGATGGCTGGGCAATGCAATCGACAGCTCGCCAGTCAGGTAGCGAGCCGTGAAACTGTTTTTTGCTGTGGGCAGCTGCGCGTAGGGCCCTTGGTAGACCACCTCGCCGCCCAGGCGACCCGCTTCGGGGCCGATGTCGATGATATAGTCGGCACTGCGCATGATATCCTCGTCGTGCTCGACGACAACGACGGTGTTGCCCAGCGATTTCAGCTTCTGCAACACGCTCACCAGGCGGCCCGTGTCGCGCGAGTGAAGACCGATGCTGGGCTCGTCAAGGATATAGATGGAGCCCACCAGCGAACTGCCTAGCGAGGTGGCGAGGTTGATGCGCTGGCTCTCGCCGCCCGAAAGCGATGACGACAACCGGTCGAGCGTCAGGTAGCCCAGGCCCACGTCGAGCAGGAACGACAAGCGGCTATTGATCTCGGTGAGCAGGCGGCGGGCAACGGTCGTGTCATGTTCGTCGAGCGTGAGATTGGCAAACCATCGCGCCAGGTCGCTTACGGGCATCTGCACCAGCTCGCCGATGGTCTTGTCGGCGACGCGCACGTAGGACGCCTCGGGCTTCAGGCGCGAGCCGTGGCAGGTGGGACACACCGTCTTGCCGCGGTAGCGGGCCAGCATCACACGGTACTGAATCTTGTAGGAATTGGCCTTGACAAACTCAAAGAAGCCATCGATGCCAGGGAAATCGCCATCGCCGTGCCACAACAAGTCGTGCTCGGCGGGAGTGAGCTCAAAGTAAGGGCGATGGATGGGGAAGCCGTGGCGAGCCGCCACATGGATAAACTCGCGCTTCCACTCGCTCATCGTTTGGCCTCGCCAGCACACCACGGCGTCGTCATAGACCGACAGCGACTTGTCGGGCACCACCAGGTTCTCGTCAATGCCCACCACGCGCCCAAAGCCTTCGCAGGTGGGGCAGGCGCCAATGGGGTTGTTGAAGTTGAACATCAGGTCGGTGGGCTCGGCCAGGACGATGCCGTCGGCTTCAAAGCGCTTGCTGAAGGGGTGCTCGTGGATGCTCCCATCTTCATCCCAAACAAGTAGGACACACTGGTCATGGCCTTCGAAAAAGGCCGTCTGCAACGAGTCGAGCAGACGCATTTCATCGGCCTTGTCGTGTGTCACGCTCATGCGGTCGATGAGCAGGCGGTAATCGGTCACCGTTGGGTCGGCGGCGGTGATGTCGACAAAGCGCCCCTCGTGTTCCAGGCGTGAGTAGCCGCCCTTGGCGAGGATCGCCAGTTGCGCAGCCAGGTCGCGGCCCTCGGGCACAATGATGGGGCACACCAGCGCAAAGCGGGTGCCATCGGGCAGTGCATCCACGCAGGCCACCACATCGTTGGCAGTATGCTTCTTGACGAGCGTGCCGCTCACGGGAGAGTAGGTCTTGCCCACCCGCGAGAACAGCAGACGCAAGTAGTCGTAGATCTCGGTCGACGTGCCCACCGTGCTGCGCGAGTTGCGCGTGTTCACCTTCTGCTCAATGGCGATGGCAGGCGGCAAGCCACGGATAAAGTCGCACTCGGGTTTGGACATCCGGCCCAGGAACTGGCGGGCATAGGACGACAACGACTCCACATAGCGGCGCTGGCCCTCGGCATAGAGCGTGTCGAACGCCAACGACGACTTGCCCGAACCCGACAGGCCAGTAATCACCGTCATGCTGCCACGCGGCAGCGTCACGTCCACGCCCTTCAGGTTATTGACACGCGCACCCCTGATTATAATCTCATCGCTTGACATACCGCCTCTCAAAAAAGAATTTGCAAAGATAGTGCAAGCCGAGCGCAATACAAAATAAAACACGAAGTTTTTTATTGGGAACTATATATCAGTTGTCCCGAGGGTATGCTTTGTCGCTGAAAGCGACTGAGTTGAGTAACCGGGGGTGGAGCTTGCGACACCCTCGGACAGAACGCAAACTATTATCCTCGCTGAAGGCGAGCATTTAGGTTTCGCGGCAAGGTGCTCGCTTTCAGCGAGATATTTAGTATGCCCTCATACCGGAGGTGTCGCTGACGCTCCACCCCCGGTTACTCAGATTGTCACCTTCGGTGACGTTGCTTCATCACCAAATAACAAAAAACTAATTAGGGGACAACTGGTATATAGTTCCCTATTTTTATTGCCGAGACGCCGCCTATCGTTGTCATCACTGGTATGTAAAAATCCCAAAAAGCTTCCAAAAATGTAGTGACCACAAAATATTGAGACTTTTTAAGTGCAAATTTGTAGCAAAAAAAATTAGTATTATTGGTTTGTTGCTGCCTAAGTAATTGATTTACAAGATAATAAATAATTGTAACTTTTACAACAACTCCCATTGTTTTTGATTATTATAATTGTCTGATTATGTGTATGTTACGATTTTCGCTCAAAACCCTATATATAAATATGTAGCCAAACATTTTGCTGAAAAAAACAACGATTTCGTCAATTTTATCGCGTTTTACTTGCACAATAAGTTTCTTATTGCTACTTTTGCGACATAAATGAAAGCAAATAAACGAAATTACTCTAATCCTTAATCTTTAAGACTTATGAAGAAATTGCTATTCTTTCTGACAACTGCATTACTGGCCTTGTCAGTGTCGGCCGCACCAGTGAACCTGAATACGGCCATGAACAAAGCACAGAGTTTCTTAAAAAAGGAACTGTATGCAGGTAAAATGATGTCACCAGCTGCCACGCAGCCCGTGCTGCTCAAGGCCGAGATGGGAAAGACGGTCAACGAGCCTGTTTATTACATCTTCAACACTGCAACCACTTTTATTGTCGTTGCCGGTGATGACCGCGCTGATGAAATCCTCATGATTGGCGACCAACCACTGCCCGATGTGAATCTGCTCCCACCGGGTCTGCAAGATATGTTGGGTCAATATAAGGACCAGATATCCTACTTGCAGGAGAATCCTACCATGGAGGCCAACCTGATGGCCGACCCAGTGAAGGGTCGCAAGGCTTCGGTGACTGGTACCTATGGTCCACTGTTGACCTGCAATTGGGATCAGGAAGCACCTTATTATAACCAATGCAAGTTCGGCAGCTACCAGTGCTTGACGGGCTGTCCCGCAACCTCGGCATCGATGGTGTTCTACTTCTGGAAATACCCCACCGCTGCAACTCCCGCAGTGCCAGGTTACAAGTCAACCATCAGCTACTCCAGCTATGGCTCAAGGAGCTACACACACACGGCACTTCCCTCGGTTGTCTTTGACTGGGCGAATATGCTTGATTCCTATACCGGAAGTTACACGACTGCACAAGGCAACGCAGTGGCCACACTGATGCACTATGTCGGACAGGCCGAGCGCATGGGATATGGCACAAGCGCCGCTGGAGGTAGCGGTGTAAGCGTCGACAGCGTCTGCAACATTCGCGATGCCTTCACCTTCTTTGGTTACAATGCCAGCACCACGCGCTTTGTCAAGAAGACCAGCGCTTATAGCGGTGGCACCACTCTCTATAGCGATTCTCAGTGGGGCGAGATGATCCAGACTGAGATGGCCGAAGGACGTCCTATCGTCTTCTGCGCAGTGAGCTCCAACGCAGGCGGACATGCATTCAATGTCGACGGTTACCGTAGCAGTGACAATAAATACCACGTCAACTTCGGTTGGAGTGGCAGTGGCAACGCCTGGTGCTCGCTCAATGCCTTCGGATATAGCAGCTACAACTTCAATGTCTATCAGCAGATGGTCATTGGTATCCAGCCGCCAACGAGCACGGCAACTCCTAAACTGACTGTTAGCCCCGCATCGCTGAGCTTCAGCACAACTGCTGGACAGACCGTCAGCAAGACCTTTACTGTCACCGGTAGCAACCTCACCGGCAGTGTGAGCCTTGCGTTGACCGATGCCAATGGGGTGTATACCATCTCGCCCTCAACCATCAGTGCCAGCGCCGCTGCCAGCGGAGCAACGGTCACCGTGACCTACAAACCCACTGCAGCCGGTACTCACACGGGCAGTATCAAGCTTACCAGCACGGGTGCGACGGCAGTCACTGTGGCGATGAGCGGTACAGCTCAGGCAGCAACACTCGAGACCTACACGCCGGTCATGAGCGCAGCTAACAGCAGCTACATCACTTCGACCAGCTTCCGTGCAAGCTGGACCGATCAGACGCCTACTGCTAATGTCGCTAGCTATACCCTTCAGGTCGATGAGAAGGGAAGTACTCCCACTACCTCACAGCTTGCCAACATTGACTTGAGCAGTGTGCAGGCGGTGACCAACTCCAATGGCTACCTCAGTGACATTTCGAGCAACATCACCAGCTATCTGGGAACGGGATGGACCGCATCAACTTATGTCTACGCAAACACTGGCATGCTCATCACCAAGGGCAGCCTCGTGTCGCCCACTTATAGCCTGACAGGCTACAGCAAGGTGACTGTCAAGGTGAAAGCCGCTTCTTACTACTCAAGCTACTATGGCAACGCCACACTGAGCGTGGGCACTGGCAGCCAGACCAAGACGCAGGCTCTGACCGACAACGCCACTGAGTATACCTTTGTGCTCAACTGCTCAACGAGCGACAAGGTGACCATCAAGTCGACCAGCAACTACATCGCTGTAAGCAGCATTCAGATTATCGCTGGCGATGCTACATCGCTCAATGCCAGTGAAACCGGAGGAACTACAACTCGCACCATCACGGGTATCACCAACAAGTACTACACCGTGAGCAACCTCAAGGAGGCAGGCACGTTCAACTACAAGGTGAAGGCTATCTACACCGACGGCACTTCGAGCGCTTGGAGTAATGTCCAAACCGTGACCCTGAATGAGGCTACGCAAACTGCAACTCCGACGCTGACCGTCACGCCCACCTCGCTGAGCATGTCGGCTAAGGTTGGTGAGACTAAGACCGCTACTTTCAAGGTGACTGGCGCTGACCTGACTGGCAATGTGACTCTCACGTTGACCGACAACAACGGCGTCTATAGCATCACTCCCACTACCATTACTGCAGCCAATGCAGCCAAGGGTGTGAACGTGACCGTTACCTATGCACCCACCGCTGCTGGCACGCAGACGGCAAGCATCAAGGTGGCTAGCACTGGTGCCGAGAACAAGACTGTCTCGGTCAGTGGAACTGCTACGCTCGACAAGGCGACACCAGTTGCAAATGCTGCTACGGGCATCAACAACACGGGCTTCACAGCCAATTGGACTCACAATGTGAATGCGGCTAGCGTCTCAAGCTACTCGCTCTATGTCAACCTTGAGTCGCAGCCTAGCGATCCCGATCCCGAACCTCAGGCAACCTTACTTGGGTCGATTGACGGAAGCAAGTACACTGGTAGCTACACATCTATCACGCTGACCTCGCCATGGGGCGGATCGAATGTCAAGGGTGGTAACGGTGCCGTTTACACTAAGAACTCATCGTCATGGTGGTGGAGTTCGTCGACGACCTACGGCACTATCACTTACACCGTTCCTTCGGGATACAGCAACGCCACCTTCACGGTGCAGATTACCACCTCGAACAACTCATATGGCTCGGGCAACATCACCGTCAAGTCGGCAAAGACTTCGGCTGTTGGACACTCATTTGCTAAGAATGAGACCTATAGCTGGACAGTTACCGCTAGCGCAGGCGATAAGATTACCATCTACTCGACCAGCAGCAACTACTCGCCCGACATGACCCTGATTAACATCTATGCCGGAACGCCGTCGCTCAATGCAACGCAAACTGGTGACAACACCGCAATCACAGTGACGGGCATTGAGCCGGGTCAGACTAGCTACACGCTGAACAACCTCATCGCGGGGGCTACCTACTCATACTATGTGGTCGCCAAGTACATCGATGGAACCAGCGCTACCAGCAACTCTCAGGAGGTGACACTTACCAGCCTTGGTGTGATGGGTGGAGAACACACGGCTATCGATACCATCAACGGTGATGAAGTCGAGTCGGTGACCTACGTCAACATGGCAGGTGTGCAGAGCAACGAACCCTTCGACGGCATCAACATCAAGGTGGTGCGCTATAAGAACGGAACCATGAAGAGCTGCAAGGTGCTCTATTAATGACATCTAAAGTCTATTTGACTTATTGATTACAATCGCTTTAAGGGGGCGGTGCTACACAAGGCACCGCCCCTTGGTTTGTTAATTGTGCAAAAAAACTTTGAAAACTTTTTGCGTTTTGAAAGTTTTCCACTACTTTTGCACGCCGAAACTATTTTTGTTTTTATGAGCACTCAAGAACATATCATCACCGAGGCGGGAAAACTGCTCTCACGCGTGGGACCACAATCCATGACCATGGACCTTGTGGCGCGCAACTGTGGCATCAGCAAGCGCACGCTCTATGAGAATTTCCCCGACAAACGGACGCTCATCAAGGAGTGCATCGATGCCGACCATAAGCGACAAGACCAGGAAGTGCGCCGCATCTTTGAGGCGGCCGACAACTGCTTCGATGCGTTGTTACAGGTCTATGCGCGTGTGCGCAACTATTTGGAGGAGACCCCTATGAACTTTGTCGATGAGATTAAACGGCTTTATCCCGAAATCTTCGTACACCAGCAGGAGCAGGAGAAGCAATTCGTACAGGGGTTGAGCAACGTCTTGCGCAAGGCCCAGGACGAGGGGCATGTCATCAAGGGAATCAACACCGACATCGCCGCGTTCCTCTTCCTCTCGACCATGCGTAACTTGCACCACAGCGACCGCCTCAAGGACTATGGCTTTAATGATGTCGAGGTCTTTGACGGTGCTTTCCTTAACTTCCTGCGTGGCATGGCCACTCTCGAAGGCATCGACTATATCGACACCCTGCTCAAGCAACGCAATATCAAAAAAGAAACAACAATATGAAACTGAAGAAATTATTCATCTCAACGATGCTGGTGGCTGTAGCAGCGACCGCTGGGGCACAAAATGTGCTACCCCTGTCGCTGGATCAGTGCATACGCATCGCGCTTAGCGACAACCCCACCGTCAAGGTCGACTCGATGGAAATCAAGCGCGTCGATTATGCCCGCAAGCTGACACTGGGCCAACTGTACCCGCAAATTACAGCCAATGGTCAGTATACCCGTAACCTGGCTATCCAGACCATCTATATGGATGCTGGCGACGGTGAGACTCGCGCCATCAAGATGGGACGTGACAACACCTATGCAGCCGGATTCCAGGCTCAGGTGCCTCTCGTTATGCCCACTTTGTGGCGAACCATCAAGCTCAACGACAACCAGATTCTGCAGAACCTGGAAAAGGCTCGTGCCACCAAGCTTAACCTGGTTAACCAGGTGAAAAACACCTACTATGCGCTCTTGCTTGCTCAAGACAGCAAGCGCGTCATCGAGGCGAGCCATGCTACCGCTCAGAACCATGCAGCCATCTATCAAAAGCAGTTTGAACTGGGTACCGCCAGCGAGTATGATGTCTTGCGAGCCAATGTGGCCGTGACCAACCTCGAGCCCTCGATCCTGGAGGCCGAGAACACCATCAAGCAGCTCGAGCTCCAGCTCAAGTTGCTCATGGGCATGGACGTGCGACAGGAAATTGAGCCTACCGAGACGCTCGAGCAGTACAAGAGCAGCATGTACGGTCGTTACCTAGCCACCGATACCTCGCTGGTCAAGAATACCTCGTTGAAAACACTGGATTTGCAGACCGACTACCTCAAGAAGTCCGTCGATGTGCAGAAGGCCGCTTGGATTCCTACCCTCACGGGCACGGGCAACCTCATGTGGAACTCGATGTCGATGGGCAACCCATTTAAGAATTTCCAGTGGACAAAGTCATCGGCAGTGGGCCTCACCTTGTCGTTCCCCATATTCACAGGCTTCCAGCGTATCAACCGCATCAAGCAGGCGCAAATCCAAGCCGATGAGATGCGCTGGCAGCGTGAGAACCTCGAGCGCTCGCTACATGTGCAGGTGCAGAGCCAGATGGACAACATCAACAAGAGTATCAAACAGATTGAGAGTAACGAGGGGGGTGTGCGTCAGGCCGAGAAAGCCAACGACATCATGCAGAAGAGCTTCCAAATTGGAGCCGCCTCGTTCATCCAGCTGCGTGACACTGACGACGCCCTGCTGAGCGCACGCCTGAGCTACTTTCAGGCCATCTACAACTACCTCGTCGCCGAGAGTAACCTCGAGAACGTGCTCGGCAACACTCACTATGTGAACTAAAATAAAACCTAGATATGAAGACTAAAGGACTATTAATCATGGCCATGGGCGTGATGCTGCTGGCCGCGTGCAGCAAGAAGGACGACAAGGCCCAGGGGCAGAAAGAAGAACTGCCCATGGTGAAAGTAGAAACAGTGTATGACGAGGATGTGGCGCAAGAGAGCGAGTACACAGCTACGGTCGAGGCATTCAAGACCAACAACATCTCGTCGAACAATGGCGCTCGCATCAAGCGACTGCTCGTGGATGTGGGCAGTCATGTGCGCGCTGGGCAGAGCGTGGTCGTCCTCGATGACGTGAACATTGCTACCCAGCAGGCCGCCATCGACCAGCAAAAAATCCAGCTGGCCAACGCCAAGCGCGACTTGGACCGCATGAAGGAACTCGTCAAGATTGGCGGCGGCACACAGCAGAGCGTCGACCAAATGCAGGCCGCCTACGATGCGCAGGTGCGTGCCATCGAGTCGACACAACGACAACTGCGCACAATGAAAGAGAACACGGTGCTCACTTCGCCCGTCAGCGGTGTGGTGACCATGAAGAACTATGATGCAGGTGACCTGCCGGCAGGCCCCATCTTGGTCATTGAGCAGCAGCAGCCACTCAAGGTGGTGGTCAACGTCAACGAGGGTGACTTCCCCAAGGTGAAGACGGGCATGCCTGTTGACGTGCGCCTCGACACCTATGGCGAGGAGGTCTTCCCGGGACGTGTGCATATCATTCATCCCACCATCAATCCCAACAACCGCACCTTTGAGGTCGAGATTACCATCGCCAATGCAGGGAACCGCGTCCATACGGGTATGTTTGCCCGCGTGAGCTTCAACTTCGGTACCACCCACAATGTGGTGGTAAGTGACCGTGCCATCCAGAAGCAGACCGGTTCAGGACTCCGCTATGTCTATGTCTATCATAATGGCACAGTCGAGTTCCGCGAGGTGACCCTGGGACGTCGCCTGGAGAACCGCTTTGAGATTGTCAGTGGCCTCACTCCGGGAACGCAAGTTGTCACCGAAGGCCAAAGCCGACTCACAAACGGTGCCAAGGTCGAACTGATTAAATAATGCCACAAAGAATTCTTAATTCATAATTCTGAATTAAATAATGAGTCTATATAGTAGTTCAGTGAAACGACCGGTGACCACAATCCTTATTTTTGTGGCTGTCGTTATTATCGGTCTGTTCTCACTACAGAAATTGCCCATTGACCTATATCCCGATATCGACACCAACACCATCATGGTGATGACCAGTTATCAGGGAGCCAGTGCGCAAGATATTGAGCAAAACCTGACCCGACCGCTTGAAAACACCCTCAACTCGGTCGAGCACCTCAAGCACATCACCAGCAACTCGCGCGAGAACATCTCTATCATCACACTTGAGTTTGAGTATGGTTACGATATCGACGCGTTGACCAATGATGTGCGCGATAAGTTGGACATGATCTCGAGCTTCTTGCCCGATGATGCCAACACGCCCGTGATCTTCAAGTTCTCGAGCGACATGATCCCCATCGCCCTGCTCTCGGTGCAGGCGCACGAGAGTCTGCCTGGACTGTACAAGATTCTGGACGAGAACGTCGCCAATACCCTGGCGCGCGTCGATGGCGTGGGTTCGGTGTCAATCGCCGGTGCACCCAAGCGCGAGGTACACGTCTATCTTGACCCTATACGCATGGAGGGCTACAACATCAGTGTTGAGACGGTGGCATCGCTCATCGGTGCCGAGAACCGCAATATTCCAGGCGGTACGTTCGACATTGGCAACGAGACCTATTCGCTGCGCGTGCAGGGTGAGTTCAAGGATCCTGAGGAGATGAAGAATATTGTGGTTGGTGCCAGCAATGGCGGTGTGGTCCACTTGAGCGATATCGCAACCATTGACGACTCCCTCGAGGAGCGTGCACAAGAGTCGTTCACCGACGGCCAGCGTGGCGCTATGATCATCATCCAGAAGCAGAGCGGAGCCAACAGTGTGCAAATCTCTGAGAAGGTAGGCAAGATTTTGCCGTCCATTCAGAAAAACCTGCCCAGTGATGTCAAACTTGACTATATCGTTGACACTAGCGAGAACATTCGCAACACTATCGCCTCGTTGACCGAGACGGTGCTCTATGCTTTGTTGTTCGTCGTTCTGGTGGTGTTCTTCTTCCTGGGACGATGGCGCGCAACAGTCATCATCGTTCTCACCATCCCCATCTCGTTGATTGCGTCGTTTATCTATCTGTTCGCAACAGGCAACTCGTTGAATATCGTGTCGCTGTCGTCACTTTCTATTTCAATTGGTATGGTGGTCGACGATGCCATTGTGGTGTTGGAAAACATCACCACGCACATCGAACGCGGTGCAGCACCCAAGCAGGCCGCAGTCCATGGCACCAACGAGGTGGCTATCTCGGTCATCGCGTCGACCTTGACACTGATTGCGGTGTTCTTCCCGTTGACACTGGTCACTGGTATGACAGGTGTGTTGTTCCGTCAGCTGGGATGGATGGTCACCATCATGATGATTATCTCAACCACTGCCGCACTGTCGTTGACCCCGATGTTGTGCTCGCGCATGCTCAAGCAACACCGTCAAGACAGCCCGCTGTTCCACAAAATCTATGGCCCTGTCGAGCATGTGCTTGACAAGTTGGACGACGGTTTCACACGCATCCTGCGCGTCTGCGTTACCCATCGCTGGATTACCACAGCGGTGGCACTTGGCGTATTCGTGTTCTCGATGTTCTTGATGCGATTTGTCGGTAGTGAGTTCTTCCCCACAAGCGACAACAGCCGCCTGGGTGTCACCCTTGAGTTGCCCATCGGTAGCCGCGTTGAATTGGCCAAGGATGTGAGTGAACGCATCTACAAGGAGTGGAAGGAGAAATACCCCGAAATCAAGGTGTTCAACTATACCGTTGGCCAGGCTAGCAGCGATAACACTTTCGCATCCATGCAGAACAATGGCTCGCACATCATTTCGATGAACATCAAGCTGTTGAAACCTAACGAGCGCAAACGCGGCATCGTTGAGATTGCCGGACTGATGCGTGAAGACCTCAAGCATTATCCCGAGCTGAAAAAGGCCTTGGTCAATGTTGGTGGTAGCCGTGGTGGAGGCATGAGCGGACAAAACACGCTCAACTATGAGATTTACGGCTACGATTTCGAGAAGACCGACACAGTGGCACAGCGGCTCAAGCGACTGCTGCAAGGCGTCGAGGGCGCAGCCGATATCAACATCAGCCGTTCGGACTACCAGCCCGAGTATCAGGTTGACTTTGATCGCGAAAAGCTTGCTATCTATGGCCTGAACCTGAGTTCGGCTGCTACCGCGTTGCGCAACCGCATCAACGGTACCACGGCCAGTTATTTCCGCGAGGATGGTGACGAGTACGACATCAAGGTGATGTATGACAAGGAACACCGTCAGTCCATTAACGACATCGAGAACATTCTGCTCTATAACGCCATGGGGCAGGGCATACGTCTCAAGGAGGTGGGTACCGTTGTCGAGCGCTTTAACCCGCCCACCATCGAGCGTAAGGACCGTGAACGCATCATCACCGTATCGACCGTTATTCAAGACCGCGCCATGAGTGATGTCATCGCCGACGCACAACCGCTTATCGACAAGTTGGACATACCAGCTGGTGTCACTATCCAGCTGAGTGGTAGTTACGAGGACCAACAGGACTCGTTCCGCGATTTGGGATTGCTGGCATTGCTCATCATCATCCTGGTCTACATCGTCATGGCATCGCAGTTTGAGTCGTTCACTTATCCCGGCATCATCATGACATCGATTATGTTTGCATTCTCGGGTATCGTGTTGATTCTGCTCGTTACAGGCACCAACCTGAATATCATGTCAATGATCGGATCAATCATGTTGATTGGTATTGTGGTGAAGAATGGTATCGTGCTCATCGACTACATCACACTGAATCGTGAGCGTGGCATGAGCGTGCGTCGTGCAGTGCTCGATGCAGGTCACTCGCGTATGCGACCCGTGTTGATGACCTCACTGACCACCATCTTAGGTATGGTGCCCATGGCGTTGGGTAGTGGCGAGGGTAGTGAGATGTGGCGGCCCATGGGTGTCGCCGTCATCGGTGGTTTGACCTTCTCGACCATCCTCACGCTGTTGTTCGTCCCGACAATGTACACCATCTTCGCGTTCAACGGCATCAAGCGTGCTCGCAAGAAGCACCACGCCCGTCTTGACGCCCAGGCTGCAAAGGCCCAGGCCAGCAAATAGTCTTCAAATTATTTTCCTAAAAAACAATATTAAAAAAACTGTTATGAACAAGTTGTTCAAGTATCTGATGGTCGTGTCGGTTGTGGCTATCTCGTCACAAGCCTGGGCCGGCAACGTGAATGTGGCCGATGCACGTCGTGCCGCTACAAACTTCATTCAGCAACAAGCCCGCAAAGGCACTTTCAAGGCCGCTAGTGGTGTAAACACTGCTGACCTGACCCTCGCGCATGCCGAGGCATCAAAAGTTGTTGCACAAGCTAATGACTACTATGCCTTTAACGTGAAAGGTGGTGGATGGATCATCATCGCTGGCGAAGACCGTGCAACACCCGTGTTGGGTTACAGCGACCGTGGCAATCTCGATTTTAACCGTCTTCCATGCACCTTCGAGGCATTGCTCGGCAGCTACAAGCGTGAGATTGAATATCTGCAAGCTTATGAGGGCGATGACTTGGTGCCAGCACCGAAGTCTATATCACTCAACGACAAAGTTACGACTGTGGGACCGCTAGTAACCTCCACCTGGGGGCAAGAGATGCCTTATTACCTGCGGTGCCCGCTCGATAATGGGGAGTATTGTGTCGTGGGGTGCGTGGCAACAGCCATGGCACAAGTGATGAAGTATTGGCAATATCCCGAGTCATGCGGGGCTTTGTCATCATATTATTGCTACGACTTAGGCTCAACGGTGACCGGCTTACGAGCCACCACATTCGACTATAGCCTGATGCTCGACAGCTATTGCCATTGGGACTGGGACAACAGCGAGTTGGTGCAAGACGAGTATACTAACGCACAAGCCATGGAAGCAGCCAAGCTTTCGCGCTACTGTGGTCAGGCTGTGCAAATGGGTTATAGCCCTGAAGGCAGCGGTGCTTATACTTCTGACCAGCGTGATGCAATGGTGAACGATTTCGGATTCCGTTCTTCTGCACAGTATATACAAAAATCAGGTTGGGGGAGCAGTAACTATACTACTGCCCAGTGGGAAGCTAAAATGAAGACCGAACTGGATGCAGGACGACCCATCCTCTATGCCGCTAATGACCCATCTGCTGGAGGCCATGCTTTCATCTGCGATGGATATAATGGCGAAGGCAAGTTCCACTTCAACTTTGGATGGTATGGCACTTGTGATGGATGGTATGTATCTACAGCACTCAACATGACCCATCGCGATGGGGATGAACTCCACTTCAACTCGGGTCATGAGATGGTCATTGGCGTACAGCCCCCCGAAGGCTGGGAACCACCCGTACATCTGCAGCCTGGCGACATCGATGGCGATGGCCAGGTAAGTGTGACCGATGTCAACATCATCATCAACATTATGCTGGGCAAGGACAGTGCCGATAACTATCCCGGAAATGCCAATGTCGATGGACAAGGTGGAATTGACGTGAGCGACGTCAACATGGTGGTAAACATCATTCTCGGCAAATAGACCATTCTTTATTCTCAATTATACAGAGATGAAAGCAATCTTTATAGCATTTGATCAGGCATATTACGAGCAGCTGGTCGAAACTCTGCCACAGCTTGGCTGCCGTGGCTTCACGGCATGGCAGGAAGTGAAGGGACGTGGCACCAACAATGGAGACCCGCATTATGGCACCCACGCATGGCCCTCGTTGGCAGCGTCGATGATGGTCATGGCCGAGGATGACCACGTGGATCGTGTGCTCGACTACTTGCACCAGCTTGATGTCGAGACACCCAAACTGGGCATGCGAGCGTGGGTTCTACCTGTCGAACGCTCCATCTGACCACACGATGCAATGTCTCATCGACACATTGCTCTCTAGCGGTTGCTCACTGGTGGTCGAGCGCCAGGGTGACGTGCGCACATACGACAAGAAGGGGGTGCGCGACCTCGTTTGGCTTCTCGACCACGAGCCTGAGCGCCTGTGTGGAGCACGTGTGGCCGACAAGGTGGTGGGCAAGGCATCGGCGGGCTTGCTGGTGCAAGG
>JAEEGI010002212.1_pt1 | contig 48184 bp, 42 predicted proteins | sample 8958751 | NCBI WGS metagenome assembly JAEEGI01 (sample SAMN16246545, study PRJNA631951) | gut metagenome | biome: gut microbiome; feature: rumen; material: KS-attached | host: Bos | place: Iran: Karaj | collected 2018-10
TGAGATGGTGGCTGACATTCTGAACAACATCCAGAACCTCTACAAGGTTGCCAACAAGAAGGAAGTGGTGCAGATCCAGGATGAATTCTTTAAGATCTACTCCACGGACGATCTTTCCGCCCTCAACAGATTTAACCATGAACTGGACACCATAGCCGAGGGCTACAGGGCTCAAAGCCTTAACAAATAGAAATCCTAAGAAAAGAAATTAATATATGAACAAACTGCCTGAAAAATTTGAGAACAAAATGAAAGAGATTTTGGGCGAGGAATTTGACGCCTTCATTGCGGGATTCAATGAGCCCCGCTTCGGAGGCGTTCGTTTTAACAGCCTTAAGATCGGTAAGGAAGAATGGGAAAAACTGGCCCCCTTTGAAGTGAGGCAGGTGCCCTGGATCGACAACGGTTACTACTACAACCTGTCGGATCAGCCTGCAAAGGATCCGTACTATTTTGCGGGGCTTTTTTACATTCAGGAGCCCTCTGCCATGACTCCCGCAAACATGCTGCCCGTAAAACCGGGAGACAGGGTGCTGGACATCTGCGCAGCCCCCGGAGGAAAAAGTACGGAGCTGGCGGCGAAGCTTAAGGGAAAGGGAGTCCTTTTTTCAAATGACATCAGTAATTCCAGAGCAAAGGCATTACTCAAAAATCTTGAGCTTTTCGGAACAAAGAACGCAGTAGTGCTTTCGGAAGCGCCGGGAAAACTGACTGACCGTTTCAGAGGCTACTTTGACAAGATCCTTATCGATGCACCCTGCAGCGGAGAAGGAATGTTCCGTAAAAGCCCCGCCATCATGAAGAACTGGGAACAGTACGGAACCGAGTACTACCACAAGCTTCAGATAGAGATCATCGATGCCGTTGTTCCCATGCTGGCACCCGGAGGTATGATGGTCTACTCCACCTGTACCTTTGATCCCGGGGAGGATGAAGGCTCCGTTCAGTACATCCTGGACAAGTGGCCGGACATGCATGCAGTACGTCCTGAAAAATCTTACGAAAAATTTGCCTGGGGAAGACCCGAGCTGGTGGATTCCCATAAGGAAGAGATCAGGAACGCTGTCAGACTCTGGCCTCATCTTCTGGAGGGAGAAGGACATTTCTCATGTCTGTTTAAGAGAGACGAAGGTTCCTGCGAAGGCTTTACGGGAGGCTTTGAAAGAGTTCATTCCGGAAAACTCCCGGAAGAAGCGGCAGAGTTTTTTAAACATGTAAAGACAGATCTTCCCGCTGACAGAATCGAGATCAGGGATAACAGGATCTGTCTTATCCCCGAAGGGATCCCCGAACTTAAGGGGCTAAGGATCATGAGAACGGGACTTCTTTTGGGTGAGATCGCAAAGAACCGTTTCGAGCCTTCCCAGGCTCTTGCCTGTGCCCTGAAAGCTTCCGAATTTGACAATGTTTACCGCATTAAGTACGGGGACGAGGATGTTATTAAGTACTTAAAGTGTGAGACAGTGGATGCGAAATACGATGTAAAGGACGGCTATGTCCTTGTCTGTGTGGAGGATCATCCTCTGGGATGGGCAAAAGCAAAGAATAATGTATTAAAGAACAAGTATCTGCCGGGATGGAGAATGATGTAATGGCTGACAGACTTGACAAATTTATCAGTGAAAACTCAAGCCTCACAAGATCTGAAGCAAAGAAAGCCTTAGCTTTGGGCAGGGTCACTGTGAACGGCATCATTTCAAAAAAAGGTGAAATGAAGGTTTCGGAGACCGATGAAGTGACGCTTGACGGAAAGAGCCTGAGAAAGATCGGACTCGTTTATGTGATGCTGAACAAGCCGGCAGGCGTGATCTCAGCCACAGAGGATTCGAGAGACAGAACTGTCCTGGATCTCATAAAAGAGAACAGTGAGATCTTTGAAAGATGCCCAAGGAACGGATTGTTTCCCATCGGACGCCTGGACAAGGATACCGAAGGACTTTTGGTTATTTCCAATGACGGCCGGCTGTCTCACAACCTTTTAAGCCCCACAAAGCATGTGGAAAAGGAATACATCGCCGAGTGTGAGGGGCATCTTGCAAAGGATGCTGCAGAACGGTTTAAAGAAGGCATACAGGTGGGAGATGAGTACAGAGCACTTCCTGCAGGACTATCGGTTCTTAAAGATGACGGCGATAGATGTACATTAAAGATCGTCCTTACAGAAGGACGGTTTCACCAGGTTAAGAGGATGTGTCATGAGGTGGGTGTGGAAGTGGTGCACCTTAAACGCACGGCCTTCGGAAAGCTTGTTTTACCGGATGATCTTAAGACCGGAGAGATGCGCTTTGTAAAAAAAGAAGAGATAACGGGTGAATGTAACCGTTAAATATCGGGAGAATATATGCTTAAGAAAAAAGAAAGAGGAGAATGGGGGTATCTCAAGTACAGAAAGATATCCCTCACAATATTGTTCTTGGTAATTCTGGTTGTGGCCGGTGGGATCTTTGTTTTGGGACTTGCACTTAACAAGTGGGAGGTTACCAACATCTTTACCGTGGTAGCGATCCTTGGAGTGCTTCCCGCCGCCAAATGTCTGGTGCTGATGATCGTCGTCTGCCCTCATAGGTCCATAAATGAAGAAGAAAAGGTCTTTTTGGATGGGCTTTTACGGGATGGTGACAGGATCTTTTACGATGCAGTGTTCACTTCAAGCGAAAGATCCATGCATCTGGATGCCATCTATGTTACGGGACATCAGATCATCGGATACACATCGGACAAAAAAGACAGGGTCGACCGCATCGAGGCCTATTTTAAGAATGAAATGAATCTAAGGAAACTGGATCACACAGTCTTTATCACGAATTCCGACAAAGCACTTGCGAGCAGGTTCAAAATGAGATCGGCAAACGAAGAGATCAGTGAGAAACAGCAGAAAGACAGGACCACCATTCTCGAATTCATAAAGGTATCGATAGTATAATGATAAATATCAAAGTAGGGAAAAACGAAAGCGGACAGAGATTTGATAAGCTTCTTATGAAGATCTTAAAGGAGGCTCCATCTTCTTTCGTTTTTAAAATGCTGAGAAAAAAGAACATTACCCTGAACGGCAAAAAAGCCGAAGGAAACGAAAAGGTGACTGAAGGGGATGAGATCAGTTTCTTCCTTTCGCAGGAAACCTTTGACAAGTTTGCGGGAAAGATGACGGAAAATGTCGAACCTCAGAGCACCGCGCCTTCCTTAAAGCCCTCGGAGATAGTCTACGAGGATGAGGATTTTCTGATCGTCAACAAGCCTGTAGGAGAGCTTTCGCAAAAGGCAAAAGAAGGAGATGTCTCAATAAATGAAAGGATAGTGAGCTATCTTTTTAAAAAAGGCATAGGCAGAAACGAAGCCTTTACCCCCGGTGTCTGCAATCGTATTGACAGGAACACATCCGGCCTTGTGATCGCGGGAAAGAGTCTCATGGGGCTGCAGGAAGCTGCAAGAATGCTGAAAGGCCATGAACTTAAAAAGTTTTATCTCTGTATCGCTGTCGGGGCTGTGAAACTCAGAGGAAAGGTCACATCCTGGATACTTAAGGATGAGAAGACAAACAAGGTTCAGGTTTCCGAAACTCCCAAAGACGGATACGAGAAGATCGAGGCAGAGATCCTGCCCCTACTCACATCAGATGAATACAGCCTTCTGGCGGTGAGACTCATCACGGGTAAAACCCATCAGATCAGAGCGCAGCTGGCTGCTCTCGGTCATCCTCTGGCAGGAGACATTAAATACGGATACAGGGATAAAAAAAGCGCTTCAGGGAAGGCTTCCGTGATCAGCCCGGATTATCACATGCTGCATGCTTATATGCTTGTATTTCCCAAAAACACGGGGAAGATCGGGGGGATCTCGGGAAAGTGCATCACCTGTCCGCCTCCTGCAGGATTTAAAAACGCAGCCGCAAAAATCTTTAAAGAAGAGGAATATCTAAATGCCGTCATGGAGTTCACGAGGACTCAGGGGATCGAATCTTGAGGAACTCGTAAATCTTACAAACGATAAATACAGAGAAAAGAAGCTGGCACTGATCCAGAAAGTACCCACCCCCATTACGCCGGTGGAGATCGATCAGTCAACAAGGCACATCACTCTTGCCTACTTTGATCAGAAAAGTACGGTGGACTACATCGGAGCCGTGCAGGGGATACCCGTGTGCTTTGATGCCAAGGAATGCAAGCTGGACACCTTTGCCCTTAACAACATCCATGAGCATCAGATGAAGTTCATGCAGGATTTTGAAGAGCAGGAGGGAGTGGCTTTCTTTTTAATAAATTACACTCACAGGAACATCTACTATTACATGCGTTTTTCCGAGATCAAAGGTTTCTGGGAACGGATGGAGCAGGGGGGAAGAAAGAGCATACGTTTTGACGAACTGGATGAAAAGTGGTTTTTCAAAGAAAAAGCAGGGCTTTTCGTTCCTTATCTCGGAATGTTGCAACAGGATCTGGAAGAGAGAGGATGAGGAAATTAAAATCTCTCTTGACAAGTCATGTTACTTAATGTAAAATCACTAATCATTTCATTTGCTAATCTGGTAGCAAATTAGCAGTTTAACGTAGTGAAGTGAAGACCAAATCAAGGTGAGAAAGGAGAAAGCCGTGAAAGAAAAATTGTTACACACACCCGAAGGTGTGAGAGACATCTATGGCGAGGAATTTATTACAAAGGAACGGGCAGAACGCGCCGTAAAGGAGTGCATGCGACATTACGGCTTCCTTCAGATAATGACTCCCGCTTTTGAATACTTTGATATCTTTAATTCCGAAAGAGGCACCGTGTCTCAGAGAGACATGTTCAAATTCATTGACAGGGATGGAGAGACCCTGGTGTTGAGACCGGACATCACTCCCCAGATCGCAAGATGCGTGGCCAAGTACTACAGAGATGAAAAACTGCCCATCAGGATGTTCTACCATGGCAACACTTTCATGAACAACGACGGCTACAGAGGAAAGCTTAAGGAGATCACACAGATCGGAGCCGAACTTGTGAATGAAGGAGGAGCTTTTGCGGATGCGGAGATGATCGCACTCATGATCGACTGCATCAAGAGCATGGGACTGGAGGATTTCCAGATCGAAGTCGGAAATGCGGACTTTTTCCGCGGACTGTGCGATGCCGCAGGCTTTGATGCGGATGAGACCGATGAACTCAGGATGCTCATTGAAACCAAGAACCTTTTCGGAGTGGAGGAACTGCTTTCATCCAAAAAGATCGACGAGACCATCAAAGAACTCTTCACCCGACTTCCTCTTCAATTCGGATCCATCGATTTCGTAAGAGAAATGAAGAAAAAGACAGTGAATCCCAGAGCCGTGTCTGCTCTCGAAAGGATCGAAGAGATCTACGAAAAGCTGTGCATGTACGGCAAGGAGAACTACGTTTCCTTTGATCTGGGCATGCTTTCAAAATACGATTATTACACAGGAGTGCTTTTTAAAGCCTACACCCACAAAACCGGTGAACCCATCGCAGCGGGAGGAAGATACGACAAGCTTCTTTCCCAGTTCGGTAAGCCGGCACCCGCCATCGGTATCGCCATCTACACCGATTACGCCATCAATGCCATGGCGAGACAGAAGATCACTCCCAAGATCCTTAAAAACCTTACCCTTGTCCTTTATGATGAAAAGTTCGAGGAGACAGCGGTAAGGATCGCAAATGATTTCAGAAACGACGGGCTTCCCGCTACTCTTTTAAAGAAGAATGACAATGTTTCCGACGAAGAGTACGTAAAATACGCCAAAGGTGCTCTGGCAGGAGGTATCCTCTACGTGGATTCTCCCGACAGCATCAGGATCCTTGATCTGGAATCCGGTAAGATAGAGACAAAGAACATACAGAAGGGGTGAAAGCATGGAATACATTACATTCGCCCTGGCCAAGGGCAGACTTGCATTACAGACACTGGGATTCCTTGAAAGGATCGGGATCACCTGTGAAGAGATGAAAGACAAAGATTCGCGCAAGCTGATCTTTACGAACGAAGAACTTAAACTCAGATTCTTTCTTGCAAAAGCAACGGATGTTCCCACCTACGTGGAATACGGAGCCGCAGACATAGGGGTTGTGGGTAAGGACACGATCCTGGAAGAAGACAGGAACATTTACGAGGTTCTCGATCTGGGAGTCGGAAAATGCCGCATGTGTGTGGCAGGTCCCGCAAGCGCGAAGCCCCTTTTGAATTCCGGACAGATCATCAGAGTGGCCACAAAGTATCCGAGGATCGCCAAGGACTATTTCCGTAACAAGAAACATCAGACGGTGGAGATCATTAAACTCAACGGTTCCATAGAACTGGCACCTATTGTGGGATTGTCCGAAGTCATAGTGGACATAGTTGAAACAGGGACAACACTCAGAGAGAACGGTCTGGAAGTACTTGAAGAGATCCTTCCTCTTTCCGCGAGAATGGTTGTTAACCGGGTTTCCATGAAAATGGAACACGAAAGGATCACGGAGATCATTGACAGATTGAGAAAGGAATTGTGATGAGAAAGATCAGACTTAATGAAGAGAACAAAAGAGATCTGCAGGACAGACTCTTAAAGAGAAATCCCAATCGTTACGCCGAGCAGACGGCCAAAGTGGCTGAGATCCTTGAAAATGTCAAAGAGAAGGGAGATCGTGCTCTTTTTGAATACACCGAAAAATTCGACAAGGCGGTCATTAACGAAGGAAATATCAGAGTTACAGAAGAAGAGATCAGGGAAGCCTACTCAAAGCTCCCCGGGGAAGTTTTGAACGTTATCAGAAAAGCAGCCGAGAACATCAAAAACTACCACATGAAACAAAAGCAGTACAGCTGGTTTGATTCCGAGGAAACAGGCATTATCCTCGGACAGAAGGTGAGCGCCATTGATTCCGTGGGAGTCTATGTGCCCGGCGGAAAGGCAGCTTATCCTTCATCGGTGCTCATGAACGTTATCCCGGCAAAGGTTGCGGGAGTAAAGAGGATCTGCATGGTGACTCCTCCGGGAGCTGATGGCAGGGTTTACGAAGGAACTCTTGTGGCAGCCTGTGAAGCAGGTGTCACCGAGATCTATAAGGTAGGCGGAGCCCAGGCTGTGGGAGCCATGGCCTACGGAACCGATAGCATTAAAAAAGTGGACAAGATCGTAGGCCCCGGAAACATATTTGTGGCTCTTGCCAAGAAAGCGGTTTACGGGCTTGTAGCCATCGACTCCATCGCAGGACCTTCCGAGGTCATGGTGCTTGCGGATGAAACAGCGGATCCCACTTATGTGGCTGCGGATCTTCTGTCACAGGCGGAGCACGACGAACTGGCAAGTGCCATTCTTGTGACCACATCAGCAGAACTTGCGGACAAAGTGGAAGCGGAGGTCAATCGCTTTACGGCACAGCTTTCCAGAAAAGCAATCATAGAAAAGTCTCTGGAAAACTACGGCTACATCCTGATCGCCGACTGCATGGAGGAAGCTGTCGAAGCTGTTAACGAGATAGCTTCGGAACACCTGGAGATCCTCACAAAAGATCCTTTTATTACCATGACCAAGGTTAAAAATGCCGGAGCCATGTTCTTAGGGGAATTTTCAAGTGAACCTCTAGGGGACTATTTTGCGGGACCCAACCACGTCCTGCCCACCAACGGAACGGCCAAATTCTTTTCGCCTCTTTCCGTTGACGATTTCATTAAGAAAAGCAGTATAATCATGTATTCACGGGAGGCATTGGAGCCCGTAAGCAACGATATCATTACCTTTGCGAAAGCGGAGGGACTCACCGCACATGCAAATTCCATCGCTGTGCGCTTCGGAAAGGAAGTAAAGTAATGAGAAAAGGCAGCGTGAAACGTGTAACCAACGAAACCGATATAGAAGTGGAGATCGATCTTGACGGAAAAGGAGATTCCAGCATTTCAACAGGCATAGGGTTCTTTGACCATATGCTTTCTGCATTTGCAAAACACGGCTTTTTTGATCTCACCTTAAAGTGCAAGGGTGACCTTTACGTTGACAGCCAGCACACCATCGAGGATAGCGGAATAGCTTTGGGAGAAGCCATCGACAAGGCACTTGGAAACAAAGAAGGCATTAACCGCTACGGCTGTTTCACACTTCCCATGGACGAAACTCTGATCCTCAGTGCCGTGGATCTTTGCGGAAGACCTTATCTGAATTTTGATGTGAACTTTACTGTTCCGAAGATTGGGGAATTCGACACGGAAAATGCAAAGGAATTCTTCTATGCTCTTTCCTATTCGGCAAAAATGAATCTTCACCTTAAGGAGCTGGCTGGTGAAAACAACCACCACAAGCTGGAGGCCTGCTTCAAGGCATTGGCAAAGGCTCTGTGTGCCGCAGTTTCTCCAAACGAAAGGATCAACGGCGTTTTATCCACCAAGGGAACACTTTAATTGAAAGGCTGAGAGAAAATGAAACTTTATCCTGCAATCGACATTAAAGACGGACAGTGCGTCCGTTTGAGACAAGGCGTTTACGAAGACAAGACGGTTTACGACGACAAGCCCTGGAAGGTGGCAAAAGAATTTGAAGCCGCAGGTGCACGTTTCATCCATCTGGTGGATCTGGACGGAGCAAGAGAGGGAAGATCCGTAAATGATGAAGCTGTCAAAGAGATCATTGAGAATGTGGGGATCCCCGTTGAGATAGGCGGAGGCATCAGGACCACCGAAGACATCAGTAAGAAGCTGAATCTGGGTGTTTCAAGAGTCATCATCGGAACCGAAGCCGTCAGAAGACCCGATTTTGTAAAGGAAAGCATACTGGAGTTCGGAGCAGATAAGATCGTAGTCGGTATTGACGCCAAGGACGGTAAGGTTGCGGTTTCCGGCTGGGAAGAGATCAGCAGGATCTACGCCGTGGACCTGGCACTTCTCATGAAGGATATGGGTGTAAAGACCATCATCTACACCGACATCTCAAAGGACGGCATGCTTGCGGGACCCAATATTGAACAGACAAAAAAACTGGCGGATGAAACAGGCCTTAATGTGATCGCATCCGGCGGTGTTTCATCGGCGGAGGATCTCAGAAATCTTGAAAGAGCCGGTGTTTACGGTGCGATTTTAGGAAAAGCCATCTATGAGCACAAGGTTGATCTCAAAGAGGTTGCGAAGGAGTTTGAATAATGGACAAAAAGATCATTGCATCCATTGATGCCGAAAATGAATCAAGAGAGACCGTACTGGAACTGGTTGCGGATTACGATGATTCCGGCGTGGACATGCTTTACATTTACAATTACTCAAAGTCGGAAAAGGAGAGAGACGAATTCATTTCCACTCTCCGGCTTGTACGTGACAGGAGTGACCTGCCCTTCATGGCGGGAGTTTACGTCGATCGTCTGGAAGATGTGAAAAAAGCCTATTATTCGGGAGCATGTAAAGTTGTCATCGACATGGAAAAGATCTCGGATCAGGAGCTTCTTTCACAGGCAGTCACCAAAATAGGCAAAGAAAACGTCTGGGCCTGTGTCAACTTCGGCTGTGACTACAAAGAGGAGACTATTCACGAGATCGGACAGACCTGCCTTAAATACATTGCCACAGGCATATACGGTATCATGGCAAAGCACATCCGGATCACTCCCAAGATCATGAAGTATCTTAACGGAAATTACTGCCCCGTTATCATAAGGGATGCCCTTGAGAGGAATTCCATCACTTCACTTATGGATCTCCCCAATGTGGAAGCCATCGCCACTTCATTCTATGCGGGAAAGAATGTTTTCGGCGTCAAGAAGAGCCTTAAGGAACAGGGTTACCCGGTCTATATGCTTGAGACGTCCATGAGATTTGCGGACATGAAGAAGAACGATCAGGGGCTGGTGCCCGTTGTGGTTCAGGATTACAAGACAAATGAAGTCCTGATGCTGGCCTACATGAACGAGGAAGCCTATGAAAGGACAGTGGAGACCGGCAGGATGACCTACTGGTCCAGAAGCAGGAACGAACTCTGGATCAAGGGGGACACTTCCGGGCATTATCAATACGTTAAGAGCATCTCCATTGACTGCGATTCCGACACGCTTCTTGCAAAGGTAAAACAGATCGGTGCCGCCTGCCATACAGGAAACTACTCATGCTTTTTCACGGATATATTCAAAACGGATTATGAAAATGATGACATTTCCGCCGTGTTTGACAAAGTCTTCGGAGTCATCATGGACAGAAAGAAGAATCCAAAGGAGGGCAGCTACACCAACTATCTCTTCGATAAGGGCATAGACAAGATCCTCAAAAAATGCGGTGAAGAGGCAACTGAGATCGTTATAGCCGCAAAAAATCCCGACCACGAAGAGCTTCGCTACGAGATAGCGGACTTCATGTACCATGTAATGGTTCTGATGGCTGAGACAGGTCTCACCTGGACGGACATTTCCAGAGAACTGGCATCCAGAGAATGAGTTTTTTGCAATGCTCAAAAAGGTTTGGCAATAATTGCGTGATTTTTAGATATTACAGCAATACGTGACCATATTTTTCCCAATAATCGGTTGAAAAAACATAGGCGATTTTTTATAATAGTCGCTGATATGTTTAAATCGTTATTGGGAGTTTTTTTATGGTTAAGATCAAGAGAAAATCAATGATTTCCGTCATTCTTCCTTTGACACTCGGAATGGTGATCTTTGCGGGGGGCTGCGGAAAAAAAGAGAACCATGAGATCGTTGTGGAGGAAAAACCTGCCCGGACCGAGTACCTCCTTGCGGAAGCGGAAAAAGGGGACGTGGTCCTGTCAAAGAAGGTAACACTGAAATATGCCCAGAAGGATTCCGAGAACCTGAGTTTTAAGCTGGAGGGTTATCAGATAAAGGGAGTCTATGTGGAAAAGGGCGACAGAGTGAAAAAAGGAGATCTCCTGGCGGAGCTTGACATGGAAGAAGCAGGGGAAGAATACGAAGACTGTATCAGTACCATCGAACTCTACGAAACATCGCTGAAATTCCTTATGGAACAGAAAGAACTTGCCCTTGACCAGAGCAGAAGAATGGTTAAGAACGGAGAGATCGATGAGGCGGGGGCAAAGGAAAGAGACAAAAAGATCGAAGAGGAATACGAGCCTCAGATAAAGGAATACAGGGATCTTATTGAATACGAGACCTTAAGAAGAGATTACTACGGAGGACAGGTGGAAGAAGGAAGGATCTACGCCGGTATCGACGGAACGGTTGCATTTGTGAGGAGCTTCAGCACAACGGCCCGTTCCCTTAAGACTCAGAATGTTGTTACGATCTTTGACAGCGCTAAATGTTCCTTCACCTGCGCGGGGGAAGAGTACGCAAAGTATATGCATGACGGAATGAAATGCACCATAGAACTCCTTAACGGAACCCTGTATGACACTGTTTACAGGTTTTCGCCGGAAGAGAAAGAACTGGTGTTTGACCTTGAAGAACCGGACTACAGCCTTTCCATCGGAACAAAGGCTTACTATTACATCATCATGGATGAAAGAAAGGATGTGCTGAGAGTCCCCAAGAAGGCCGTACATCATGCAGGGGATGATTATTACGTTTACTACACCGATGAAAACAACATAAGAACGGTGCAGTACGTGGAAGTGGGACTTGAAGGGAACGATTACACGGAGATAATCTCCGGGATCAATGAAGGCGATTTTTTGGTACTTAAATAAGGCAGACATGGAGCAGAAATGAAAATGAGGCGGCTTTTGACAATTTTAATATGCTGCGTTTTACTTGCCGCAGGGTGCGGCAATGCCGAGACGCAGGAAGTTCCGGAGCTTCTGACACCCGTGGGAAAGAGTGTTTCCGAGACGGAAGCGGTGCGTAAGGATCTGTACAACATAAGCGTTTACAACGGAGAAGTACTGGCTGACATAAAAGAGTACTCCTTCGGCATTTCGGGAAGAGTTTCCGGAGTGTACAAAAAAATGGGAGACAGAGTCTATCCCGGAGACCTTTTGGCCGACATGGACAGCGCTTCCGCTCAGGCGGCAGTTTCGGAAGTACTCGATAAGATCAATGAGATAAAAAGCTCATGTAATTATGAAATAGAAAAGCTCCGGAAAGAGAACTCGGATCCGAAGATCACCTGGCAGGAAAAGGAAATGAACGATCTGAAGATCAGCCAGCAGAAGCAGGTTCTGGATGAAGCTGTTTCAAAACTGGACGAGATGCTGGAAAATGCGAGGGAAAAACTTGCAAGTACATCTGTCTATGCCGAGGAAGGAGGCGAAGTCATCGCCGTAGCTTCAAATTCCGGCAGATGGGTGGGCGGAAACACCAACATAATGGCTGTTGCCAACAGTGAAAAGAAGTTCATCGTCTGTGATTACATAGATGATGAGACTTTCGGAAAAGCCAATGAGGTTTACACGCTTCTGGGAGGAAAAAAGATAGCCCTTACCAGGATCAACAGCTTTCCGGAAGAGGAACCCGTCTACACCAGGTTTTCGGTTCCCGATGAGTCCTTGTTTTATATAGGGGATTATGCTCCTGTGATCATCTTAAGTGACCTTACGGAAAATGTGCTCACCGTTCCGAAGGACGCCCTTTACAGTGATGCCGCCGGAAAGTATGTCTACGCGGTGACGGAAGGAAACCGTACAAAAACCTATGTCACATTGGGCATAGAAGGACTGAACGACTACGAGATCCTTGAGGGCCTTAAGGAGGGTGACAAGGTCTTCCTTAAGGATGACACGACAGCCTCCGCAAGGAGCAGCATGACAAAAAGAGGAGACTTTGTGATCACTACAAGAGCAAAGGCTTCATCAAATTACAGCACCCAGACCACCCTTACCGCCGACAGGACTTACGGTACTCTTGTGTTCAAAGGCTTTAATTTCACTACTTTTGAGCCAATAAAAAAGGGAGAGATCATCGCATCCTACTTTGAAGCGGTGGAACCCGACTACGTTGCGGAAACAAGGTTCTCTCTGAAGCTCGCTCTTCTTCAGAAGGATTACGAGAGGATCGCAGAACTTGAAAATACATTGGAAGATCTTGAGGAGGCCATGACGTCGAGAAATGTGACGGCACCATATGACGGTATGCTGATCGCCACCGAAAGGATCTACAAAGGAAGCGGCATTTCCAACGGAAGGATCGGAACATTTGCATCCACCGAGAACCTTCTTCTTACGGTGGACAATTCATCCAACGCTTTCAGATACGGACAGACAGTTACCGTGGAAGCCGTGGTTAACGGTGAGACCGTTAAAGGTACGGGAAGGATCATTTCCGCTTCCAGAACCGGACTTATGGGAAATTACAACACATCCACGGCCTACGTGAAGGTTGACGAAGAGTGGGAGTACCTTTGCTTCGGTGCTTCCAGATTTGTCAGCACCGACAATATCGTGGTTGAGGACGTTATCCTCGTTCCCGTTGACGGAGTCACCACCTACAACGGTAATCTCACGGTTCTTTCCCGTGAAGACGGCAAACTCAAACGACTCAGATTCGTTAACGGAAGAAAGGGCAGTGATTATTACTGGGCTGCCGACGGTGTCGGAGAAGGCTTGAACATTTATTACGAATAAAGGCGGTGCGGGTTAATGTTTCGGTTAATGCTACAAAAATTATTGCATAAAAAATGGATGGTGTTGTGCCTTTTGATCGGAAATGTTCTTCTGATAGCAACAGCCACCAGTTATCCCATGTACAGGAATGCGTCCTTAAAACGTATGCTTGATGACGATCTGAAGAACTACATGAAGGAAAACAGTGATTGCGACATCATGAATTTTTTTCTGTCTTCACAGAACGGAAGCAACACAAACGGATACGTTTCCATGGAAGCCAGGGGAGATGCGGTTGTGAAGTCCATTGGGGTGGACATTAAGAACAGGGTTTCCCATTATAATCTTGTTATCAGCAATGCAGAGTCCCTTTTGAACAGAGACGATGTGGGAGAAAGAAAGTTCGAGATCGGAACCCTTTCGGATTTTGAAAACTGCTCAAAACTTCTTTCAGGAAGATACGGCAGCGATTCCCTTGACGAAAACGGATGCATTGAGGCTGTGGTCACCACGGACTGCCTCGTGGAAATGAATCTTCTGGTGGGAGAAGAACTGAAATTTACTTTCCTTAAGGATGCTTCCGGAAACAATGTCCGTGTTAAAGTGGTGGGAGTCATCGATCCCGTCAGGAACGGAAACACTTCCTGGATCGAAGAGGATAATGCTTTCGGAAATGAACTCCTGATCTCTGAGAAGGCTTTTGAAAACTATTTCCTGGGGGACAATTTTTCAAGATCCTACATAAGATGCAACTGGTTCTACATTTTTGATCTTGGATCCATAGATGTAAAAAAGATCGATCACATCTTAAGTAAAACAGATGCTATAGTCGACACGTCCTCGGCTGCATTAAAGATCACCGCACCGGGGTATCTTTCAGTGCTTAAAACATTTAAGCAGACGGAAAACAAGATAAATGTCACCCTTGTGATCCTTCAGGTTCCGGTAATGGCATTGCTCCTTGCATTTTTGTTCATGATCTCGGGACAGATGCTGTCTCTTGAACAGAATGAGATCTCACTCTTAAAGAGCAGAGGAGCATCTAAACGTCAGATCGGAAGGCTTTATTTACTGCAGTCTACTATTGTAGATTTAGTTTCTTGCCTGATAGGACTTCCCTTGGGCATCATCATGTGTCAGTTGATCGGATCTTCCGAAGCCTTTTTGGAATTCAATTTTGCAAGGCTTTTGAGTGTCAGGCTCGGGGCTGAAGTCTGGATCTACGCAGCAGTCGCTTCCGCGGCTTCGATCCTTGTCACACTGATCCCCGCTTTAAAAGCCAGCGGTCTTTCCATTGTAAAACTCAAGCAGAAGAAGGCGAGAAGCACCAAAAAGCTTTGGCAGAAGCTTTATCTTGATGTGATCATTTTCGGTGTTTCCGTTTACGGCTTCTACACGTTTTCGAGACAGACAGACAATCTCGTAAACGACGTACTGAGCGGCAAAGGTCTGGATCCGCTGCTTTATCTGAGCTCCGTTCTTTTTATCCTCGGAGCCGGAATGCTTTTCCTGAGGATCCAGCCTCTTATCGTAAAGCTGATCTTCTTTATCGGAAAGAAAAAATGGCAGCCTGCGGGCTATGCTTCATTCCTTCAGATCATCAGGACCGGATCGAAACAGCAGTTTGTAATGCTTTTCCTTGTGCTGACGGTTTCTCTCGGTATCTTTGATTCCACGGTAGCCAGAACCATAATCTCAAATGCCGAGGACAACACCACCTACATGACTGCCGACGACATCGTTCTTGTGGAAGCATGGAAGAGCAACATTGCAAGTGTTCAGATGGATCCCTCAATTGAATTAAAGTATATTGAACCCGATTTCGGAAAATACGAAAATGCATCGGGCATAGAGAAGGCGGCAAGAGTTTTTGTCGATAACGCCGTTTCTTTTAAGAAGGGCAAAACTACTGCCATGGCAACACTTATGGCCATCGACACCAAAGAATTCGGAGAAGCGGTCATTTTTGACAGCTCACTTTTGGATAAGCATATAAATCATTATCTTAACTCCATCTCTCAGGATCCGGATGCTGTACTCTGCTCAAGAAGCTTTGAGACTCTTTTGAATTTTAAAACGGGAGACAAGCTGACCTACACCAACACTGACGGAAGATCTGTGGTGGGTGTGATCGCAGGCTTTGTGGATTACTGGCCTTCATTTAAACCTACCGAGATCAGGCTCCTTAATGACGGAACCACGGAAGAAGTCACCAATTACCTTATCGTGGCTCACCTTTCCACCATCCAGAGTGAATGGGGAAAAACTCCCTATCGCGTATTTCTGAAGCTTTCCGACAAGGCTGAAAATGATTTCTTTTACAATTTCCTTGAGGACAACAAGGTGTCACTTGCAAAGTATGAGAATCTGGCTGACAAAAAAGAGGCTGTGAGACAGGATACTCTGTTCCAGGGAACCAACGGTATCCTCACCATGAGCTTCATCGTGATACTCATCCTTTGTCTTGCGGGTTATCTCATCTACTGGATCATGTCCATCAAGTCAAGAGAACTTCTCTTCGGTGTTTTCAGAGCCATGGGTATGAGAAAGGGTGAGATTGTTAAAATGCTCTTTAATGAACAGCTTGCCACAGGCATATTTTCCATCGCTGTGGGAGCAGGCATCGGCGTGGCTGCCTCAAGGATGTTCGTTCCCATGATCCAGCTTGCCTATGCAGGGGAGAGCCAGGTAACACCTTTAAGACTTACGATTTACGGAAGTGACATGATCAGGCTGTTCTCCGTGATTTTCGTAATGGTTATTGTTTCCATCGTTGTTTTGTCGAGGATAGTTTCTTCGATGAAGATCACTAATGCTTTGAAGCTTGGAGAAGACTGATGAATGATATTATTACCGTAAAGGATCTAAACAGAAAATTCCCCATCAGCGGCGGAGAGATACATGTTTTAAAGAATATCAGCATGAATGTACCGGAAAAATGCCTGGCCATCCTGAAAGGCAGATCCGGTTCGGGAAAAACCACACTGATCAATCTTCTGGGTGCTCTTGACACACCGACGGACGGAGAGATCTTCATCGGGGGCAGGGACATCACAAAGATGAGTGAGTACGATCGGGAGATCTTGAGAAGAACAGAGATCGGCTTTGTTTTCCAGTCCGTTTCACTGATACCCATGATGAGCGCCTATGAAAATGTTGAGTTTTCACTGCGTCTGGCGGGGATCAACGAGAACAGGAAGGAAAGAGCAACAGAATGCCTTAAGATGGTGGGACTGGGTGCAAGAATGAATCATATGCCCGCGGAAATGTCCGGAGGAGAGCAGCAGAGAGTTGCAATTGCAAGAGCCATTGCCCACAGACCGAAGGTCATCTTTGCGGACGAACCCACAGCCGAGCTGGATTCTCAGACTGCTCAGGCTGTAATGAAGCTCTTTAAGGAACTGGTGGAAAAGGAAAAAGTCACCATTATTATGACCACCCATGATACGGGACTCATGAATGCGGGTGATGTGGTGTTTGAGCTTGAAGACGGGGAGATTGTAAACAATGGCAGATGAGGAAATCATGATCAAGGCGGACAACCTTGTGAAAATCTACAAAACCGAAGACATCGAAGTAATGGCTTTGCAGGGGCTGGATCTTACGGTGGAAAAGGGTGAACTTCTGGCAATCATCGGAAACTCGGGCTCCGGTAAATCTACGTTCCTTAACATGATCGGCGGTCTGGACCGTCCCACGGCGGGAAGACTCCATGTGGCGGGACATGACCTGTTCAAGATGACCGAAAAGGAACTTGTCATCTATAAAAGAGATGCGGTGGGCTTTGTCTGGCAGAACAATGCGAGAAACCTTTTGCCCTACCTGACGGCACTGGAAAACATAATGATGCCTATGGAATTAAAGAAGGAAGGGGACAGGAAAGAGAGAGCTCTGGAGCTTTTGGATACTGTGGGCTTAAGTCACAGAAAAGACTCAAGACTTTCCCAACTCTCCGGCGGTGAACAGCAGAGGATCGCCATCGCCATCGCTCTGGCCAACAACCCGTCCCTGCTTCTTGCGGATGAGCCCACAGGTTCCGTTGACAGAAAAACGGCGGATTACATCTTTGACATATTCAGAAATCTCAATCGTGAAAAGGGGCAGACTATCCTGATCGTAACCCACGACGTCACACTTTCAAAAAAGGTTAAAAGAGTTGTGGCTATCCGTGACGGAAAGATCTCCAGTGAAAGGATACTGAAGGAAAGATACGTGGACATGTCCCATACGGCCATTGACTGGAGCACGGAAGAGACCCAGGAGGAATTCTCCATCGTGGATAAGGTGGGAAGAGTTCAGATCCCCCACGAACTGCTGGAAAAGCTTGGGCTGGATTCAAATAAGGTCAGGGTCAGCATGGATGACGGGAAGATCCTCATCGAGAATCCTGCTGTTAAGTAACATTTATTTAAAAAAATTTTAATGGCAATATTCGGATATTTGATGTATAATCCCCTTGATGTGGCGCGAATTGCCGCAAATTTGTTTTTGAAAGGATGAACGATATGGCTCAGGATCTTGTAAATCATTTATTCAATTCTGTGATTCAATATGTCCTTACAGGCGTTTTTGCTTTATTTTGCGCATTTCTCGGAGTTAAGCTCCGCCAGAGAAAGAATAAGAAAGAATTACATTCAAACGATTAATTTTTCAGGGGGTTGGACATCATGCCGATGGAAAGCTTAAATATCACAAACGACAATGATTTTTCTTCAGAGGTTAAGATCTCGAATGATGTTATTGCCACAGTTGCAGCACTTGCAGCTACGGAAGTTGAAGGAGTAGATTCCCTTTCGGGAAATGCCACCAGCGAATCCGTTAAAAAGTATGGTATCAGGAACGGCTCCAAGGGAGTAGAGGTTGTTTTTAACGACGAAGAAAAGTCCGTTAACTGCAGACTCGGTGTTACCATGAAGTACGGATACTCCATTCCGGAAACCTGTTCCGCTATCCAGGACAAGGTTAAAAGTGCCATTGAATCCATGATCGGTATGGAAGTTACCGATGTATCCATTAACATCGGAGATGTTAACGTAAACAGATAAGACAGGATTGCACCTTGGAAATTATATATGAAAGGTAAAATGATATGACTAAACACGAAGAAAGAGTAAAGCTTTTTCAGTTGGTTTTCGACTGCAGCTTCTATGAAAATGAAGATATACCGGAACAGATGGATCTTTTCAGAAGATTACAGATGGCTTCGGAGCAGGAAAACTTTAAGGCTGTTGAAGAAAAAGCAAAGAAGATCCTTTCAAAGCTCGGAGAGATCGATGTGATCCTTGCGAAAGCATCCACCGGCTGGCCTTTGGGAAGACTTGGAAAAGCAGAGCTCACCATCATGAGAGTAGCGGCTTTTGAGATCCTCTACGATGAGTCGGTTCCTGCAGGAGTTGCCATCAACGAGGCTGTAGAACTCAGTAAGACCTATGGTAACGATTCGGCTCCCAGCTTCGTAAATGCGGTTCTTGCAAAGCTTGTAAGAGAACCTGTTAAAGAATAATATGCAACAGATCTACACCGTATCGGACGTCTCTTCTTACATCAAAAGAAAATTTGATACAGATGTTGTACTCAACAACATCTACGTTAAGGGAGAGGTCTCCAATTGCAAATATCATTCATCCGGACATATATACTTTACACTGAAAGACAATAAATCTCAAATTTCATGTATAATGTTTGCCGGTCGCAGGGCCGGCATTTCTTTTAAGCTGACGGACGGACAGAGCGTTATCGTTTTCGGACGGATCTCTGTTTACGAGGCCGGCGGCAGCTATCAGATCTATGCGGATGAAATCAGGCTTGACGGAGTCGGGCGCCTCTATGAAGAGTTCGAAGAACTTAAAAAGAGACTCGGCGCGGAAGGCCTTTTTGACGTTTCTAAGAAAAAAAGAATCCCCGGATTTGCTTCAAGGATCGGAATAGTTACTGCCAGAACGGGTGCTGCCATTCAGGACATCTGTCAGATCAGTAAGAGAAGGAATCCCTTTGTGTCTTTGTTTCTCTATCCCGCGCAGGTTCAGGGAGAAGGCGCTTCCGACACCATTGTACGGGGGATCAGGGCCCTTGACGGAAAAGTGGATGTGATCATCGTAGGTAGAGGTGGCGGTTCCATCGAAGATCTTTGGTCTTTTAACGAAGAAAAGACCGTAAGGGCTGTCTTTGAATGTAAGACTCCCATAATCTCGGCGGTGGGGCATGAAACCGACACCACCATTACCGATTACGCTGCGGATCTGAGGGCTCCCACGCCTTCGGCGGCTGCGGAACTGGCGGTATTCGATTTTGCTGAATTTACCAAAGAACTTGCCATAAGGCATGAAAAACTCTATGATTCTTTGGGATACAGGATTGAAAGAGCAAGGCAGCTCTTAAAGAACCGGGAGGCCGTCCTTAAGAAAAACAGTCCCGGTCACAGGCTTGAACTTAAAAAACAATGGATAGAAAATGCTAAGCCCCGTTTGAACAGAGGAATGGAAAACATCCTAAACTCAAAAAAGGCGGAGCTTAAAAGGGCCGTTGCAAGGCTGGAAGGGGTAAATCCCGTAAAAAAGCTGGAGAGCGGATTTTCCTATGTTACAAACGAAAAAGGTAAGAATGTTAACAGGATCTCTGCTGTTAAGACAGGGGAAAAGCTGACATTACATGTGACAGACGGAGAGATCATTACAACGGTTGATGAGGTGAAAGAAAACTATGGCAGAAAAGAATGAAAACAGCAGCCTGAACCTTGAAGAGAACATGAAAGCTTTGGATGAAGTGATCAGGGTACTTGAAAAAGGAGAACTGTCACTGGAGGAATCCTTTGAAAAATACAAGGAGGGCATGGAGCTTCTCCTTAAATGCAACAACTCAGTGGATAAGGTTGAAAAGGAATTACAGATCCTGGAAAGCGAAGGCATCTGATGGCTTTTGATTTTAAAACCGAAATGAAAAAAAGGCAGGATGCCGTTAACAGGTGCATAGAAAACTATCTTCCCGAAGAGGACGGACTTCAAAAGATCATTATTGAAGCCTTAAATTACAGTATCCTTGCGGGAGGGAAAAGGATCCGTCCCATACTTCTAAGGGAATTCTATGCCATATACAGCAAAAAAAACAATCCGGAGACAGAACCGGATTTTGACCGGATCGAGCCTTTTATTGCGGCTTTGGAAATGATCCACACCTATTCTCTGGTTCATGACGATCTTCCTGCCATGGACAATGATATGCTTCGCAGGGGAAAACCTACGACCCACGCAAAATTCGGGCATGCAAACGGAGTGCTTGCGGGAGATGCGCTTCTCAACTATTCTGTGGAAACCGTCACCAAGGCCTTTGCCGAGGATGATTTTTCGGGAGAAGACTGTTTCGATGACATTACAAACACAGAGTGGAACAAGAGAGTTGTAAAAGCGATGAAGCTCCTTTACACTCGTGCGGGCATATACGGAATGATCGGCGGTCAGACCGTGGATGTTGAAAAAACAGGCAAGCCTTTGACTCAGGATGAACTGGATTTTATCTATGAATTAAAAACCTGTGCCCTGATCTCGGCTTCCGTTCTGTGCGGTGCCGTTCTCGGAGGCGCGGGAGTCAGGGATCTTGCGCTCCTTGAACCTTTGGGAAGTGATATTGGAATGGCATTTCAGATAAGAGATGACATTCTGGACATCGAAGGAGATGAAAAGGTCTTCGGAAAACCCATCGGAAGCGACGAAAAGAACTGCAAGACCACATGGGTGACTCTTTACGGTATGGAGAACGCAAAAGAAAAGGTGAAGGCATACACCGATGAAGCCTTGGGTGTACTTGAGGGGCTTCCGGAAAATGAATTCATGAAAGCCTTTGTTAAAGCTCTTGCGGAAAGAAATAATTGAACTACGATCGATTGGAAGTTTGGAAATGACAGATTATCCTGTTCTTGATAAAATAAAAAAAGAAAACGACATTAAGAAGCTGCCGGAAAACGAATGGTCCGAACTGGCACGTGAGATACGCTGCTTTCTTACCGAAAACGTTTCAAAGACCGGAGGCCATCTCTCCTCCAATCTCGGAGTGGTGGAGCTCACAATGGCTCTTCATCTTTTTCTTGATCTGCCGGAGGATAAAGTGGTTTTCGATGTGGGGCATCAAACCTATGTTCACAAGATCCTTACAGGCAGGAAGAACTTTGAAACTTTAAGACAGAAAGGCGGACTTTCGGGCTTTCCGAAGGGCAGCGAAAGTGAATGTGACGCTTTTGACACCGGACACAGTTCCACTTCCCTTTCATTGGCATCAGGTCTTGTGACTGCCAGGGAACTCAAGGGAGAGAAGAATAAGATCGTTGCAGTTATAGGTGACGGAGCTCTGGGCGGCGGAATGGCCATAGAAGCGCTCAATAACATCGGCAAGTTTAAAAGCAATCTTATCATCATATTAAACGACAACGAGATGTCCATCGACCGTAACGTGGGAGGAATGGCCAATTATCTCGGTCAGATCCGTACAAAGAAGACCTACGTGAATTTTAAATCCGGATTGGAAAACATCCTGGACGAGATCCCCGGCGGAAGCGGTGAAAGGATCGTCGGACGGCTGAAGCACATTAAGGATTCCTTAAAGACTTTCTTTGTAAGCGGAATGTTCTTTGAGGACCTTGGTATCACCTACATCGGTCCCATTAACGGACATGATGTGCATCAGGTACTTACTGCTCTTAAGAGTGCGGCAAGGGTTGACAAGCCGGTTTTGATCCATGCTGTGACCCAGAAGGGAAGAGGCTATCTTCCCGCAGAAAAGAGACCCGGCAAATTCCACGGCATCGGTCCCTTTGATCTTAAAACAGGTAAGATCCTTAAGAAGCCTGAGACAAAGACCTTTACAGAGAGTTTTTCGGAAGCTATGGTGGAACTGGGAGACAGGGACAGCAGATTGATCGGGATCACGGCTGCAATGGAGTTTGGCACGGGCTTAAGAGAGTTCGGAGAATGTCATCCTGACAGATTCTTTGATGTGGGCATAGCTGAGCAGCATGCTGTGACATTCGCCGCAGCCCTTGCAAAATCAGGTTTCAGACCTGTGGTTGCCATCTACTCCACCTTCCTTCAGAGAAGCTATGACCAGATCTTACATGATGTATGCCTGACAAAACAGCCTGTGATCTTCATGATAGACAGAGGAGGGATCACGGGAGAAGACGGAGAAACACATCAGGGTATCTTCGACCTTTCCTACCTTTCACACATTCCGGGACTTACGGTAATGGCACCCAAAAACTGTCATGAATTAAAGTCCATGCTGAGTTTTTCATTGGAAATGAACGCTCCTGTGGCTATCAGATACCCCAAATGCGGGGAGAGCGAGAGAGCCGCTGCCCTTGATTGCGACGAGATACGTTACGGAGAAGCGGAAAAACTCCTTGAGGGAAAGGATGTTGCCATCTTTGCGGTGGGCACAATGACGGATCTGGGACTGGAGCTTTCGGAAATGCTTAAAAAAGACGGATTCGGTACCTTGCTCTACAATGCAAGGTTTGTTAACCCCATCGATAAAACAGCTGTCCTGGATGCCGCCAAAAGATGCAGGGTCGTGGTTACTCTGGAAGAAAATGTGAAAAGAGGCGGTTTCGGAGAAGCTGTGGCCGATCTCATACTTGAAAACGGGTTAAAGACCGGCTTTGTAAACGGCTCTTTAAAAGACAGCTTTATAGAACACGGTAAAAGATCCGAACTGCTGAAGGCTTACGGTTTGGATGCTGATGAGATTTATGGAAAGATTAGACGCATTATTGGTTAAAAACGGTCTTTCACCATCCAGAGAAAGAGCCAAGGAAATGATAAAAAACGGTCATGTCCTTGTTAACGGTAAAGTCGTTACAAAAGCATCTTTTTCTGTCAGTGACACAGACGATATAAAGACTGAGGGGGAAGTCCTCAGATACGTGAGCCGTGGCGGATTGAAGCTGGAGAAGGCCATTAAGGAATTCGGTATTTCACTTAAGGGGCTCACATGTATGGACATAGGAGCTTCCACCGGCGGATTCACGGACTGTATGCTTCAAAACGGAGCGGCCAAAGTGCTGGCTGTGGACGTGGGGACAGATCAGCTGGCTCAGAAGCTTAGAGACAACCCCGGGGTCATTTCCATGGAGCAGACCAATATCCGTTATCTGACACCTGAAATGATCGATAACACAGAGATCGATTTTATTTCCACGGATGTTTCTTTTATCTCCCTGACCAAGGTACTGCCTGTGATCTTTAACCTTCTTAAGGAGGGCGGAGAAAGCATATGCCTGATAAAGCCGCAATTTGAGGCCGGAAGACAGGCACTTTCAAAAAAAGGGATCATTAAAGACAAAGCAGTTCGGGACAGAGTCGTGGAGGATGTTTCAAAAGCAGCGGAAGATCTGGGATTCAAAGTCCGTGGAGTTACTGTGTCCCCCATTGAAGGCGGGGACGGGAACATTGAGTTTCTGATCTGTTTAAAAAAGGAAAACTGAAATGAAAAATGCTTATCTGATAATTTCAAATCCCGACAGGGACATGAGCGGTGTTTACACGGAACGTGTAAAGAAAGCCCTTAAGGAAAACGGAGCCGAGATCTGTAACATCAACGAAGCACCTGACGGAAAGCCCGAAGTTAAGGCCATCATCGTTCTCGGAGGTGACGGGACTCTGATGCGCACCGCAGATGTGGTAAAGGATTTCGGAGCCCCCATCCTTGGGATCAACACCGGAACTCTCGGTTATCTTACGGGGGCTGAAACGGAAAACCTGGAGACTGCGATAAAGAAGCTGGTAAGCGGTGATTACCGTATAGAAAACAGGATGATGCTGGACATTTCGGTAAACGGAGAAAAAACAGAGACTGTCCTTAATGACGCAGTGGTTACAAGAAACGGTTATTCCAGGATCATCCGGCTCAAGGTAAAGATAAACGGTAAAGAGATCTTTACTGCGGGAGGTGACGGGATCATAATCTCCACGCCCACGGGATCCACGGGATACAATCTTTCTGCCGGGGGCAGCATCTGCGTTCCGGAAGCGGAAATGATCATCATCACACCCATCTGTCCCCATTCCATGACAGCAAGATCCATCATCGCTTCCGCAAGCGACGAGATCGAGATAGAAGTGCCCGCGGAAAGAAATTTTGAAACCCCGGATCTGGGAATGACCCTTGACGGACGGGCGTTCATTCCTTTAAAGAGCGGGGACAGCATCAGGATAAGGAGATCGGAGAGTATCACAAGGCTCATCAAAACCGATGAAAGCACATTTTTTGAAGCTTTGAAGAGTAAACTGTCCTGAATCTAAAGAAAACGGAGAAGAAATATGCCCGATAAGAAAACAAGCAGACATGCCCAGATCAGAAGAATAGTTGAAAACGAGAACATCGGAACCCAGGAGGAACTTGTGAGGCGTCTTAACGAAGAAGGCTTCGCGGTGACTCAGGCAACGGCTTCGAGAGACATTAAGGAACTCAGGCTTACCAAGATGGTCATGGCGACCGGAGAGATCAAGTACGTCATCCCTCATGCGGACATTCCGGGAATGGACAACGGAAAACTGGTCCGGGTCCTTGCGGAAGCCTACACAGGTATGGAGCAGGCAGAAAACCTGCTGGTGATCAAAACAGTTTCGGGAATGGCTATGGCTGCGGCCGCAGCCCTGGATTCTCTCAGACTTAAAGGCGTTGTGGGCTGTATCGCGGGAGATGACACCATTTTCTGCGCTGTAAGGACCAAAGGCGAAGTGCCGGAAGTAATGAGAAAGATCGAAAAACTCATTAAATAGAGCTTTTCAACTAACACTTGACAGGTGGTAAAGTGTTGTTATAAAATCTATTGAATCAAAAAATCATTCAAATTAAAAAAAGCAAAGAGGAAGTATTTATGTCAGGTCATTCAAAATTTGCAAACATTAAGCACAAAAAAGAGAAAAACGATGCTGCCAAGGGCAAGATCTTTACAAAGCTCGGCCGTGAGATCGCTGTAGCCGTTAAAGAAGGCGGCGGTCCCGATCCCAACAACAACTCTAAGCTCAAGGACATCATTGCAAAGGCAAAGGCCAACAACATGTCCAACGATACCATCGAAAGAAGCATCAAAAAGGCTGCAGGTGAAGGACAGGGCGTAAACTACGAGCATGTAAGATACGAAGGCTACGGTCCCAGCGGTATCGCTATTATTGTAGATGCACTTACGGATAACAAGAACAGAACTGCCGCAAATGTCAGAAGTGCCTTTACCAAGGGCAAGGGCAGCATCGGTAACATGGGCTGTGTTTCCTTCATGTTTGATGAAAAGGGTCAGATCATCATTGACAAGGAAGAATGTGACATGGACGGTGACGAGATCTTTATGATCGCCGCAGATGCAGGCGCAGAGGATCTTTCCGATGAAGAGGACAGCTTTGAGATCATCACCGCTCCCGGAGATTTCAGCAAGGTTGTCGAAGCGCTTGAAGCTGCAAACATCAAGATGGCATCCGCGGAAGTTACCATGATCCCTCAGAATTACGGTTCACTTTCCGATGAAGAGGACATCAAGTGCCTTAACAGGATCCTGGATCTTCTTGAGGATGATGACGACGTTCAGGACGTTTACACCAACTATGACGAGGCATAAAATTAGTGTTCTTTTTTCATAAATAAAGTTAAATATCAGGATCAAAATGCCGATAAAATAAATGGATTTTAATAATACCATTTCATTTTACCGGCGTTTTTGTTTGCAGAAAAGCCGGGAGGAGGAAATCAATAAATGAAAAAGTTCTTCAGCAGATTTATCTGTTTCATACTGACGGCATGCATAGCGGTTTCGGGTGGCCTGTTTCAGATGAGGTCTTCCTACACCGTCGATAATGTTCAAAATAGAATATCCGACAATGAAGAAAAGGAAGTTGAACCCAAGGTTGACGAAGAGACCTTCGGTATCTTTGCAAAAGCTTTCGGTATCGACGGCTTAAAGAACGGCAGGTTCAATTTTTCAAATAAGTATTTCACCGATAAGAGAGTACTGGCTGCAGATGCGGACATGAAGATCGTGTTCTTTGACAACACCGGCGCCGGTAATGCTTTCGTTGACCAGGGTTCTGTTCTTGAGCTTGACACCTCATCCTTCACCCTGGCTGTTTCCCGTGTTTATAAAGTTGACAATACAGATGCTCCTTTTGCTTCCGGAACCACCATGTCCTTCAGCCTTGCAGGTGCCGGAAACAGTGTTATCAGGATCGAGCCCGACAGTGATCTTACGGACAACTCCTGTGTCATCACCCGTCTCGGTCCCGGCCGTGCAAACGTAAATGTTGCCATCACCGAAAACGGAACCACAAGATACGCAACAGTTACGATCCATGTGGCTTTCGAGATCGTAAAGAACGATCTGGAGTGGGAAGAGACAGGTCTTGCGGGATTCAGTGATAAGGTGCTTTTCCTTGATCAGAGGAACTACCTTGGTGCTACAGATTATTATCAGCTTCAGATCCTTTACATGGATTCCACTGCGGTTACTGCCGATTCCGTTATTGTAGACACCACCGACAGACAATACAAGGATACCGTCGTCATGTATGAAAACGGTAAGCTGCATGTACGCGGTGCGGGTTATTCCAGAGTCACACTTAAGACCACGGGTACAAATCCCGACAGCGTGAGCTTTTACGTACTTGTTGCTCCCGTAGGACACAAGGATCCCGTGGGAGGCGGTACCGTAACGCTGGCTGACTATGCCCAGACCTATGATCTCGGTACCATTTATGAAGATCATTTTGCTATCTATACCAATGCCAGAAAGGCAAACACTCTTTCCTGGACAGTCTATGTTGTAGACAAGAACGGCGGCCTCACCGAGATCAGCAAGAACGATCATTCAAGACTGACCTACGACATCAGTGACCAGAACGGTGTTGTAAACTTCAGCGGAGTGACAGCCGGAACCTACAAGATCGTGGGTGTTGCAAATACTTCCTTTAATGACAACGAATTACGTAACAAGGTGGTTTACGATGTTATCGTAATGCTTTCGCTTAAAAATACCACATTGTACATGAACGTTGGAGACACCTACGACGTACTTGCAAATTCCAACATCCCGAGAGATCTTTATTCCAGACTTTATGAGCCCAATTACCTCGGAAACAGCAGACTTTACGCGACTGTTGACAGCAGGGGCATAATCACCGCAAACAACGTCGGTACATCCCAGATCACCTTCCATTACATCGGAGGAAGTAATAATTCACTTTTCCCTCCTTCGGTCAGCGGAACGGTTGACGATGTTACCTACACCATCCATGTTATAGATTATCTTTCCATCAGTAACAGTGCATTGTCTTCCGACGGCTCCACCGAGTTCACCATGTATGCGGGAGGCAGCTATCCTCTGTATGCAGCATGTACCAACAAGGACTACGACATTTACTGGGAATCCCTGGATAACTCCATTGCCACTGTTGAAGACAACGGCTACGGTTCCGTAATGGTAAAGGCTCTTAAGCGCGGTGTTGTAACCATCAGAGCTTATCAGATCATTAACGGTGTTGAAAAGAATGCCTATGCAGAGATCACTGTAAAGAACACCGCTACAAAGGTGACCCTTTCTCCTTCAAAGCTTCAGATCGAAGTGGGAGATTACAAGACCATAATCGCTCAGTTTACCGGAGATTCCACGGATCTTACATGGGTTTCCTCAGATGAAACCATCTTTAACTTTGTTGATAATATTAATGTGGGAACATCCGCAACCATCCAGGCTTTAAAGCCCGGTACAGCGGTTCTCACCGCCATCAACCCCGCAAACATAGTCTGCGGCTACTGCGAAGTAACTGTTTATCAGGAAGTTACGGGACTCAAGCTTTCAGAGTACACCCTGACTCTTCCCGAAACAGCAGGCACCTATCAGTTATATGCCTACCTTGAACCCGGAAATGCTTCGGACTCCAGCGTTCTCTGGACATCCTCAAAGCCCTCCGTGGTTTCTGTTGATGCAAACGGTAAGCTCACCATCTTAAAGGAGGGTGAAGCTACCATCATCGCCCAGTCGGTTCTGAATCCCGAGTTCTACGCAATGTGTACGGTAAAGATCCTTCAGGGCGTGGATTCCGTAAAGCTTGACAAGCATGAGCTTGAGCTTTACAAGGGTGAAGTTTTCAGACTGCCTTACGTCATCCTTCCTGCTGATGCCAGCAACGATGTGATCGACATCAGTGTATTTGACAGCAAGATCGCTTCCGTAACACAGGGCGATGACCACACATTGATCGTTACCGGAAGAGGCGTCGGTAAGACTGAATTCATGGTAATGACAAAGGACGGCAAGTACTGGGATCTTTGTACGGTTGTTGTAAAGCAGGTGGCTACCGGTGTTACCATGAACTACTCGGAAGTTACTCTGAACGTGGGTGAGTACTTTGATCTTTCCGTTAGTCTCACACCTGCTGATTCCACCGAGAGCTCCCTTACCTGGCAGAGCCTTGATACAGGCATAGTATCCGTTTCACAGTCCGGACGTCTGATCGGTCTGAAGCCCGGAAAGACTTCAGTCATGGTTTCCACTCAGGGAGGAAAGAATTCCTTCTGTACCGTAACTGTCCTTCAGGCGGCAAAGTCCATGAAGCTGGATGAGACCTCCATCGTCATCGGTATCGGTGAGAGCTACACTCTGGATGCTGTCTTTGATCCCGATGGAACATCCGTAACAGACGGTAAGTGGACATCCCTGGATACGAGTATCGCAACCGTTGACGAAGCAGGTAAAGTAACAGGCGTCAAGGGCGGATATACAGTGGTTTCCTTTACTTCTGTTGACGGAGGCTTCACAGGCTTCTGTATGGTAAAGGTCGAGGAACTTATCACAAAGATCATCGTTAATCCTTCATCCTACATTTTAGGACTTGGGAACACAGTTACAATAGATGCTCAGATCACAAACGGCGACACGGTTTCCGATACCGAACTGGAATGGTACTCGGATGACGAATCCGTAGCAACCGTTGACAAATACGGAATGATCACAGGTGTGGATTACGGTACCGCTACCATTACGGTTGAAGCTGTAGAGGGCGAAGCAAAGGCATTTGTGAAGATCGAAGTCGTAAGGGAAGTAACAAAGATCGAGCTCAGCGAAAGCTATATCACTGTAATTGTGGGACACACACAGACTCTTTACGCTACAGTGAGTCCTTCAAATGCAACTTACAATAAAGTTAACTGGAAAGTTATGGATCCCGGCATGACAAAGGAAGACAATTCCGTTGCTCTTGTAGACACCGACGGTGTTGTTACGGGTATCAAGAAGGGTAATGCCTGGGTGGTAGCAAGTGCTCAGGACAATTCCGGTAAGACAGCCCGCTGCTTCGTGCTTGTCATTGAACCCATTGCAGCTACGGGTATCACAGTGTCGGATTCGGAGATCACGTTGATGCCCGGAGAGTCAAAGACCATAACATCCCACATTAAACCCGTATCTTCCACAGATGACTTGACATGGACCACAAATAATGATACTGTAGCTTCAGTTTCCGAAAACGGTGAGATCACGGCAAATATGGTGGGTCAGACCACTGTTACCGTAACCACCACATCCGGTAAAACGGCCACCATCGCAGTCACTGTCCTGGGACTGAGCAGAAGTTATGTCGAGATACCGATCTATTCCTCTTTCAGAGTCTACCTTGACGGCGTCAACAGCACAGTACGCTGGGATGTCGACGATCTGACGATCTGCGAAGTGGCAAACGGAAACATTACAGCAAGAAAAACAGGTACCACAGTTGTTACTGCAAAGGTTAACGGGCGTACTTTGGAGTGCATAGTAAAGGTTACAAAATAGTAAGCTTTAGGAGGACTTCAAATGTTAAGCAGATTATTCGTCAAGAATTATGCAATTATAGACGAAACTGAGATTGAATTTAAAAAAGGACTTAACATCCTGACCGGTGAGACCGGCGCGGGAAAATCCATATTGATCGGCTCCGTAAATGCGGCTCTGGGAGAAAAAGTTTCCAGAGACATAATCAGATACGGAGCTGATTATGCTCTTATTGAACTCACATTCACGGCTGTTCCCGAGAAGACATGTGAAGAACTGAAAGAGCGGGATATTTATCCTGATGACGGCGAGATCCTGATCTCCAGAAAGATCACTGCCGCAGGAAAAAGCATATGCAAAATAAACGGTGAAACCGTTACTCTTGAGGAACTGAAAAACTGTTCCTCTCTTTTGCTGGATATACACGGCCAGAACGAGCATCATTCACTTCTTAAAGCCTCTTCCCACATTAAACTTTTGGACAAGTTTGCGGGAGCGGAAAACGATAAACTCCTTTCCGAACTGAAAAATGAATACGAGATCTGGAGCAGGACTTCCAAGGAACTTGAGAGCGCACTTGGTACCGACATCAGTAAGGACACCGACAGTACCTATCTGGAATTTGCCATTAATGAGATCGATACCGCGGCCCTTAAGGAAGGCGAAGATGAAGAACTGGAAGAGGAATTTAAGATCCTTTCCAATTCCAAACAGATCATGGAAGCCCTTTCTCAGAGCCTGCTTCTGGTGAGTGATTCGGAAAGCGGCAATGCGGGGGATATGATCGGAGAAGCGGTGCGGTTCTTGAACAAGGCAGTGCAGTACGACGAGAAGCTTTCGGAGCTTTCGGGGATCCTTGAAAACGTTTCGTCCCTCATCTATGATTTTAAGCATGATGCGGAAAATTACATCAATAAAAGCGAAAATTCCGCGGAACGTTTTGCGGAAGTGTCCGAGCGACTTGATGTTATCAACAATCTTAAAAAGAAATATGCAGGACTTAACGGAACCATCAAAGATGTACTGAAATTTGCGGAGGAATCGAGAGAAAAGCTTAAGAAACTTGAAAATTTTGACGAGTATCTGGCTGAACTCAAAAAGAAGGAAGAAAAGGAAAGAAATTCCTGCCTGAGCCTTTGCGAAAAGATCGGTACATTGAGAAAGAAAGCTGCGGACATGCTTTCCGTAAGGATCGGAGAGGAGCTTAAGAGTCTTAATTTTGCTTCTGCTCACTTCGGTGCAAGACTGGAGAAAACGAGCAGATTCAATGCTACGGGAAATGATTCCTGTGAATTCATGATCTCTCTGAATCCCGGAGAACCGGAGAAGCCTCTGGTCAAAGTGGCTTCGGGAGGTGAGCTGTCCAGGATCATGCTGGCGATAAAGACTGTCCTTGCGGACAAGGATGAGATCCCCAGCCTCATCTTCGACGAGATCGATACGGGAATCTCCGGACGTACTGCCCAGAAAGTTTCGGAAAAGCTGGGTGTTCTGGCCGGAACACATCAGATCATCTGTATCACCCATCTGGCACAGATCGCTTCCATGGCAGACACCCATTTTGTTATCGAAAAAACTAACGGAAATGATTCCGTAAAGACAGAGATAAGGGAACTGGACGACAATGAACGTGTCACCGAACTTGCCAGGATCCTGGGTGGCGCTGAGATCACCAATGCTGTTCTTGAAAATGCAAGAGAGATGATCTCACTTGCAAACGACATTAAGAAAACAAGGAGCTTGAAACAATGAAAAACATTTTGCTTGTATCATCGGAATGCGTCCCCTTCATCAAAACCGGCGGCCTGGCTGACGTTGTGGGCGAACTTCCCAAGTACATCGACAGGGAAAGATTTGATGTAAGAGTGTTCATACCCAATTACAAAGCCATTCCTCAAAAGTACAAGGACAAGATGCATTTTGTTACGAGCTTTTACATGGATCTGGGCTGGAGAAGACAGTATGTGGGAGTTCTGGAAACGGAGCTTGACGGCGTCAGATTCTATTTTATAGACAACGAGTACTATTTTAACGGGGAAAAGCCCTACGGAAACATTTACGAGGACATTGAGAAGTTTGCGTTTTTTGACAGAGCGGTGCTTTCCGCCCTTCCTCTCATTAATTTCCGCCCCGACATCATCCACTGCAATGACTGGCAGACAGGACTTTTGCCGGTTTATCTCCATGATTCCTTCTATGCGGGACAGTTCTATCGCGGGATCAAGAGCATCATGACCATCCATAATCTTAAGTTTCAGGGCATATGGAACAAGAAGACGGTAATGGACATTGCGGGACTTTCGCCTTACTATTTTACCGATGACAAGCTGGAAGCCTACGGTGATGCCAACTATCTTAAGGGCGGTATCGTCTATGCCGATTACGTGACGACAGTATCGGAACAATATGCAAAGGAGATCCAGATGCCTTACTACGGTGAAGGCCTTGACGGACTCATGCGTGCAAGGAACAACTGTCTTAAGGGCATAGTCAACGGTATCGATTACAAGGAATACGATCCTCAGACTGACAGATTCATTCCTCATCATTTTTCAAAGTCCACCTTCAAGGAAAATAAGAAAAAGGATAAGACGGAACTTCAGAAGGAACTGGGACTTGAAGTGAACGACAAAAAGTTCATGGTGGGCATAGTTTCCCGTCTTACGGATCAAAAGGGACTGGATCTGGTGGAATGCGTTATCGAACAGATCTGTGCGGAGGATCTGCAGCTGGTCATCCTTGGAACCGGAGAACAGAAGTACGAGAATCTTTTCAGACATTATGAATGGAAATATAAGGGGAAAGTGTCAGCAAGCATATATTACAACGAGGAAAGGGCCCACAAGATATATGCATCATGTGATGCTTTCCTGATGCCTTCGCTGTTTGAGCCCTGTGGCCTGAGCCAGCTGATGGCCATGCGCTACGGAACAGTTCCCATTGTTCGTGAGACAGGAGGACTTAAGGATACGGTGGAGCCCTACAACGAGTATGAGAACAAGGGAACCGGTTTCTCCTTCATGAATTACAATGCCCATGAAATGCTGAGAACGATCCGCTATGCGGAAACCACGTTCTACGAAAAGAAGAGAGCCTGGAACAAGATAGTGGAAAGAGCCATGGATATGGATTTTTCCTGGACTACATCAGCAAAGAAGTACGAAGAGCTTTACGATGAGATCACATCGGTAAAGTAGTCGCCGGAGTGTATCATGACCTACGCCGACATTATTGTTGACATCTCTCACGAGACCATCGACAGAACATTTCAATACAGAATACCCGAAGACCTGCAGTCATCCGTCAAGATCGGTACGAAAGTGAACATCCCTTTCGGAAACAGAAAAGAAATGACAGGATATGTTGTGGGTCTTTCTTCCATGCCCAAAATTGAGGAAAGCAGGATAAGGGATATTAAGGGAGTGGTCCCTCAGGGGATCACCATTGACTCCAGGATGCTTGAGCTGGCAGCATGGATCAAAACAAATTACGGCGGAACGATGAATGAGGCTCTTAAAACCGTTCTTCCCGTTAAGAAGAGCATACGCCCTCAGTTAAAGACGGAGATCGTTCTTTGCTGTTCGGAAGAAAGAGCAAAAGAGGCGCTTGAGGAAAGCAGGAAGAAGCATTATGTGGCTAAGGCAAGGCTGATAGCGGAGCTTCTTGATACAAATGTCCTTCCGAAAGAACTGGTGTCCACCAAACTGAACATCAGCGCCGCCACCGTCTCTGCCCTTGAAAAGCAGGGGATACTTGAAGTCAGAAGCGAGAAGATCGACAGGAACAAGAGCTATGTCTCAGAGGGAAAAGTAAATAAAGTCTGCCTTAACGATGAGCAGGAAGCGGCCTGTGCCACAGTGATCAACGATCTTAAGGCAGGAAGAGCGGGCACCTATCTTGTCTTCGGAGTTACGGGAAGCGGCAAGACGGAAGTTTACATGGAGATCATCGAGCATGTGGTAAAGAGCGGAAAACAGGTGATCGTTCTGATCCCGGAGATCGCCCTTACATTCCAGACCGTTCTGCGTTTTACGAAAAGGTTCGGAGACAGGGTTGCTTTTTTTAATTCCAAACTTTCCGAGGGTGAGAGATACGACCAGTATCTTAAAGCAAAAGAAGGAAGCATAGACATTATGATCGGCCCCAGATCCGCGCTGTTCACCCCTTTTGAAAAGCCGGGGCTGATCGTGATAGACGAGGAGCACGAAGGTGCGTACAAGAGCGAGGGAGTACCAAAGTATCATGCACGGGAAGTGGCGGAACAGATCTGCCGGATGACAGGAGCGTCTCTTGTCCTCGGATCCGCAACTCCTTCTCTTGAGTCCTTCAGAAAAGCGGAGACAGGTGAATACAAGCTTTTAGAGCTTAAAAAGAGAGCAAAGGAAGCTCAGCTCCCTGAAGTTGAGATCGTGGATCTCAGGGAAGAACTTAAAAACAAAAACAGAACGATCTTTTCCCTTGAATTGGTCCGTCTAATGGATGACAGGCTGCAGAAGAAGGAACAGATCATGCTTTTTTTGAACAGAAGAGGATACTCGGGATTTGTTTCCTGCAGAAGCTGCGGAGAATCCATCAAATGTCCCCATTGCTCGGTTTCGCTCACACAGCACAGAGACGGACATTTAAGATGTCATTATTGCGGTTACGAAACAAAAATGCCCGTTAAATGTCCCTCCTGCGGATCTCCTTATATTGCTGCTTTCGGTACCGGAACCCAGAAGATCGAAGAGCAGGTAAAGAAACTGTTCCCTTCCGCAAGAGTTTTAAGGATGGATGCGGACACCACAAAAAACAAGGAAAGCTACGAAAAGATCCTTTCTTCTTTTGCCAACGAAGAAGCAGACATTCTGATAGGAACTCAGATGATAGTCAAGGGACATGATTTCCCTCATGTAACTCTGGTGGGGATCCTTGCTGCGGATCTTTCCCTTCATGCAACGGATTACAGGGCTGCGGAAAAAACCTTCCAGCTCCTGGCTCAGGCTGCGGGAAGAGCGGGCAGGGCAAATCTTAAAGGAAATGTTATCATTCAGACCTACAGGCCGGATCATTATGCCATCACCACAGCGGCAGAGCAGGATTACATCTCGTTTTACGAGCAGGAAGTCCTTTTCAGAAAGAGTCTTTGTTACCCGCCCATGGGACACATAATGGCTGTGCTTTTTTCAGGAAAGAGCGATCAGGATTGCTGTGCTTCATTGGGAAGGGTCACGGCAAAAATTATTGACAAATTTGCCCGCTTAGTTGATAATAAAGAACTTGTAAGCATGGGTCCCGCACCTGCGGGAATTTCAAAGATCAATGATCTTTACAGATACGTTGTTTACTTTAAGGCACAAAACTATAGTCTGTTAACGGACATTTGTGCCGAGATTGATGAATACAGGGACGAGATCAAAGCTGCAGGCATTGTCTGCCAGATCGATCTTGATCCCATGACCGGCTATTGATGTAAGATTTACAGGAGGTTTTTTATGGCTATAAGAAACATTAGAAAGTATCCCGATCCCGTTCTGGCAAAAGAATGCAAAAAGGTAGACAAGATGACGGAGAGGATCTCTATTCTCATCGAGGATATGTTTGACACTATGTATGACGCCGGAGGTGTAGGCCTTGCCGCTCCCCAGGTGGGCATCCTTAAGCAGATCTGTGTTGTTGACATTTCCGAGGATTGCTCTGAACCTTATGTTCTCATTAATCCCGTTATCGTCGAAGCTGACGGTGAGCAGACGGGAGACGAAGGCTGTCTTTCCCTTCCCGGAAAACAGGGAACCGTCACCAGACCGAATCATGTTGTTGTTAAGGCTTTAAATGAAAACATGGAAGAGATCACCGTGGAAGGAACGGAACTTCTGGCAAGGGCTTTTTGTCATGAGATCGATCATCTTCATGGACACATGTACACAGAAAAGGTAGAGGGAGAACTTAAGAACACCTCCCATGAGGAACAGGATTAATTTGTACGACGAGGGTAGAACTGCATGAAACTTGTATTTATGGGAACACCGGAAATTGCGGCCTGTGTTCTGAAAAGTATAATCGACTCGGGTAAGCATGAGATTACAGCTGTAGTAACGCAGCCTGATAAGCCCAAGGGAAGAGGCCATGAGCTGGATGCTCCTCCGGTAAAGAAACTGGCTCTTGAGCATGGACTGACAGTGCTTCAGCCCGAAAAAGCCGGTACTTCCGAATTTATAGAATCCATCAGAGCCCTTGCTCCCGATGTTATCGCCGTCGCAGCTTACGGAAAGATCCTTAAGCCTGCGCTTCTTGAGATACCCAAATTCGGATGCATCAATGTTCATGCTTCTCTTTTACCCAAATACAGAGGCGCATCTCCCATACAGTGGGCCGTCATAAACGGTGAAGAAAAAAGCGGCGTGACCATCATGCATATGGCTGCGGGACTCGATACCGGGGATATGATCATGAGGGAAGAAGTTGCTCTGGATAAAAAGGAAACTGCAGGATCTTTGCACGATAAGCTTGCAGATATCGGAGGACCCCTTCTCCTTAAAGCACTTGATGCTCTTGAAGACGGTACCGCATCAAGAACTCCTCAGAAAGAGGAAGAAGCGACCTACGTTACGACCCTCGATAAGGCTTTCGGCAAGATCGACTTTAACAACCCCGCAGATAAGATCGAGAGACTGATCAGAGGATTAAACCCCTGGCCCACAGCTTATACTTATGTAAACGAAAGACTGCTTAAGATCTGGGATGCGGATGCACTCCCCGGAACCGCTGTTCCGAAGGAAGCTTTAAAAGCAGGAAAGGGAACGGTGATCAGAGCAGAAGGTGATGAACTTCTTGTGCTTTGTGCAAATTCCGTACTTAAGATCAATGCCCTTCAGATAGAAGGAAAGAAAAGAATGAATACCGCCGATTTTTTGCGGGGCTTTAAGATAGAGGCCGGTACAAAACTCGGCCTTTAATACAGGAAAACAATATGAAAGATATCAAGTCATTAAACGAAGAAGAATTGAAGACGGAAATGAAGAGCCTGGGAGAGCCTGCCTTCAGAGCAGGGCAGATCTTTTCGTGGCTTCATGAGAAAAAAGTAAATTCCTTCGAGGAAATGACAAATCTTTCAAAAGACCTGAGAAACAAGCTCTCGGAAAACTACGAGATCACAGCTCTCTCAGAAGTACGAAGCTTAAGGTCCTCCGACGGAACCGTTAAATTTCTCTATAAATTAAAAGACGGACAGGTTATCGAGTCTGTTCTCATGAGTTACAGACATGGCTACTCGATCTGCGTTTCTTCCCAGGTGGGCTGCAGGATGGGATGCATGTTCTGTGCATCTACCATTGACGGTCTTGTGAGAAATCTTACTCCTTCGGAGATACTCGAACAGGTTTACGAAGCGGAAAGAAGCTGTAATGTGACTATTTCAAACATTGTCATCATGGGAAGCGGAGAACCTATGGATAACTATGACAATGTTATCAAATTCATACGTCTGATATCAGACGAAAAGGGTAAAAATCTCAGCGTCAGGAACATCACTCTTTCCACCTGCGGTCTGGTGCCGGGCATCAGGAAACTGGCGGAAGAGGGCTTGCCCGTGACTCTGGCTCTTTCCCTGCATGCTCCCGAAGATGAGCTCAGAAAGACAATTATGCCTGTTGCAAAAGCTTTTTCCATAAAAGAGGTACTTGACGCCTGTGATTATTTCTTTGAAAAAACTTCAAGAAGAGTCACCTTTGAATACAGCATGATAGACGGGGTAAATGACTCTCCGAAACGGGCGGAACAGCTTGCTCGTCTGGCAAAGGGAAGAAACTGTCATGTGAATCTCATTCCGGTCAACAAGATAAAGGAAAGAAATTTTGTAAGATCGGCTGATGACAACGTTGCTAAATTTAAAAATATACTTGAAAAAAACCGAATAAATGTTACTATTAGAAGGAGTATGGGCACAGACATTGATGCTGCATGCGGACAGTTGAGAAGAAGTTTTATGGAGGAGAGCAATTGAAATCCGCAGCCTTAACCGATATTGGGAAACAACGCGCCATAAATCAGGACTATATCTTTAAGAGCGATGAAGCCATCGGAATTCTTCCGAATCTGTACATTGTTGCGGATGGGATGGGAGGTCACAAAGCCGGGGACTATGCATCGCGATTTTGCGTTGATGACTTTGTACGAGAGGCTAAGATCGGAAAATTCAAGACTTTGCTTGGGGGATTACAGAGCATAGTAAATGCTGTTAATGAGCATGTTTATACAGAATCCCTGAGGACTCCCGAATACAAGGGGATGGGAACTACCCTTGTGGCCGCCGTGGTACACGACGGTTCCGTGACTGTTACCAATGTTGGCGACAGCAGGATGTACCTTTTTTCAAAAGACGGCGGACTGAGGCAGATCACCGTGGATCATTCTCTTGTGGAGAACATGATACAGAACGGTGAGCTTGAAAGAAAAGATGCGGTCCATCATCCAAAGAAAAACATCATCACCCGTGCCATAGGAGTCGAATCTGTGGTTGAGCCGGACTTCTTTGAAGCGGAGATAGAAAGCGGAGACATTATCCTGCTTTGTTCCGACGGCTTGTCCAACATGGTTGATGATGACAAGATGAACGATTGTCTTGAAGACAAAAAGAAGACACTTGAAGAAAAGGCCCGGACACTTGTGGATCTGGCCAATGAACGTGGTGGAAAAGACAATATATCGGTTGTCTTGACTGAGATATAAATGCTTAAACCTTTTACCGGAGGAATGTATGATAGAAACAGGCACATTACTTAGCGAAAGATATGAGATCAAAGAACGGATCGGTTCCGGTGGTATGGCGGATGTTTACAGGGCCGTCGACACGAGACTGAACCGTCTTATTGCCGTTAAGGTATTGAAATCCGAGTTCTCAAATGACAAGAGCTTTATCTCGCGTTTTAAAAATGAAGCCAAATCAGCTGCCGGACTTTCTCATCCCAACATTGTAAGCGTTTATGATGTCGGGGACGACAAGGGATTTCATTATATCGTAATGGAGCTTGTTGAGGGCATCACCCTTAAAAAGTTCATTGAGAAGAAGGGGAGACTTGAGGTCAGAGAAGCCGTAGGTATCAGTATCCAGATCGCTCAGGGTATGGAAGCGGCTCATGAACACGGTATCATTCACAGGGACATCAAACCTCAGAACATCATGATATCGAGAGACGGTAAGGTTAAGGTTGCCGACTTCGGTATCGCAAAAGTTGTTTCTTCCGATACATACACCCAGAATGCGGTAGGCTCTGTTCACTATCTTTCCCCCGAACAGGCAAGAGGCGGTTATTACGATGAACGCAGCGACATCTATTCTCTGGGCGTTACTTTGTATGAGATGCTGACCGGACAGCTTCCTTTCGGTGGTGAGTCCGATGTTTCGGTTGCTTTAAAGCACATTCAGCTGGAAGCAAGACCTGCAAGAGAACTGGTTCCTTCCATTCCTTATTCTCTGGATAAGGTTGTACAGAAATGTATGCAAAAGCATCCCGAAAACCGTTACAGTTCGGCATCCGATCTTATCATCGATCTTAAACACTCCATCACAAATCCCGACGGAGATTTTGTACGCATCAACAGCGGTGTTGAGGGAAGAACAAGAACCTTTACAAATGCCGAAACTTCCGAGATACAGAATCAGGCTGCGGCAGCCCCTGTTCAGCAGCCCGTTTACAACGACAATTATGTAAGACAGCAGAATCAATACAATAACGGCAAGGTTTTACGCGAAGAATTTGAAGAACTTGATACCATTGATTCCAAGTTTGAAAAAGTCATTATCGTCATCACAATAATAGCAGCCATTGGACTGGTGATCTTTGCCGCATTCCTCTGCATCAGGTTTTTCGGAGGTTCAGGCAGTGGAAGCGGTAACACCACACCCACTCCGGGGATCGGAACGCAGGTGAGCACGACACCCGTTCCCACTCAGGTTGCCACTATTTCGATGCCCAACCTTTTCGGATACACCAAGGAAGATGCGGAGAACTTTATGTATGCCAAGTCTCCCAACTTCACCATCATTTATGAAGATGCGGAGTATTCCACCCAGGATGAGGGAACAGTCATCAGACAGTATCCCGTTGCAAATGCGGATGTGCTTGTAAATCAGACCATAAAGCTCACTCTTTCCGCAGGTGGAGAACCCATTACCATTCCCAGACTCATCGGCCTTTCTCAGGCAGCTGCCACCAGCCAGCTTGAAGCCATGGGATTTGAGGTCATCCCTCAGTTCAGAAGGAGCGATTCCATCGTCGCCGGACAGGTCATCAGCACTGAACCCAAGGTAGGAACCATAGCTCATGCCGGAGATTCCATAATGCTTTATGTGAGCCTCGGTGAGCCCGACGAATACACCAATGTTCCGGATGTTCTCACAAAGAACGAGCAGGTTGCAAAGGAACTTCTTGAAAATGCCGGCCTTAAGCTGGGTGAAGTTACTTACGATTACAGCACGACCGTTGCTTACGGCTGTGTTATCAGGCAATCCGTTGCCGCAGACAAGACTATTGTTGTGGGAACACAGATCGATGTTGTCCTCAGCATGGGGCCCATGCCTGCTGACATTACACCTTCACCTGCACCCGGTTACGGAAGAAGCTATTATTCTGTTGTTTATGACACCACAGTGATGCGTAATCCATGTAATATATTCTTCACTGAGCCCTATAATCTGTTCTTTGAGATTGCTCAGGGTGATTACTCATCCATCATCTATGTGGATTACGACAACACATCTGCGGATGAACAGGTTTACAAAGTAAATTACAGCACATTCCCGAGGGTATATTCCTTTAAGCTTTACATTGAATTTGCCAACGGAGATGTGGATTACGGACAGCTTACCCCCGGAGAGGCGTATGTTACCGCTTATCTTGACGGACAGGATATCGGTACTCAGGTTGTAAATCTGGAGGTTAACGAAGACTAGTGCAGGGAAGAATTGTTAAAGGAGTCGGAGGACTTTATTTCACGGATACGGAAATTGGCCTTCTGGAATGCAAGCCCAAGGGGAAATTCAGAAAAGACGGGATAAAGCCTCTTGTGGGAGACAGGGTTACGGTTGAACTTCTTGAGGACGGTTCCGGCCTGATCTCCGAGATATCCCCCAGAACCAGCGAACTCATAAGGCCTGAGGTGGCAAATGCCTCTCAGGCTATGCTTGTTTTCGCCGTAAACGCCCCCAGACCGAATCTGAACCTGGCAGACCGCTTTCTCATAAATATGGAGATGGCAGGTGTGCCCACCGTTCTTGTTTTTAATAAGTCGGACCTTGCTTCCGATGCTGAAATAGAGACTATAAAAAACGGATTTTCGGGCTCAGGCTATGAAATCCGTTTTATTTCAGCCAAAAAGCATGAAGGTACCGAAGATCTTAAAGAACTGCTTCGTGGGAAAACAACAGTCCTGGCGGGGCCTTCGGGAGTGGGTAAATCCACTTTGGTAAATTTTTTCCTGGGTAGAGAGAAAATGGAGACCGGTGAACTCTCTGAAAAGATCATGAGGGGAAAGAATACAACCCGTCATTCCGAACTTCTTAAAGTGGATGAAGACGCATGGATCTTCGACACTCCCGGCTTCACATCCTTTGATGTGATGGGGATAGAGGCAGGGGAACTGGAAAAATACTATCCGGAAATGTGCTCATGCATCGGAAGATGCAGATTTACGGGCTGTTCCCACATTAGTGAACCGGATTGCGCAGTAAAAGAAATGCTTAAAGAAGGCAGGATGTCGAAGAACAGATACGACAACTATGTCTTACTTTACAATGAGATAAAAAACAGAAGGAAATATTGATGAATATACTTTCACCTTCCATGCTGGCGGCTGACTTCGGAAGATTAAAGCCTCAGCTTGACACCCTTGAAAAAAATGATATCAGATGGCTCCATGTGGATGTGATGGATGGTATGTTTGTACCCAGCATATCCTTTGGAATGCCCGTGATCGCAAGTATCAGAAAACAATGCGGACTTTTCTTTGATACTCACCTGATGGTTGTGGATCCCGAGAGATACATAGATGATTTTAAAGCAGCCGGCAGCGACCTTCTTACCGTTCATGTGGAAGCCTGCAAGGATACGGCGGATACACTGAAAAAGATCAAAGAAGCCGGAATGCAGGCGGGAGTCACTCTGAATCCCGAAACCGATGTGAAAGAGATACTTCCCTTTGTGGGAATGGCAGATCTTGTTCTGGTCATGAGCGTTCATCCCGGTTTCGGCGGGCAGAAGTTCATTCCCGAAACGCTGAATAAAGCAGAGATCATAAAAAAGGAACTGTTAAAGACCAATCCTGCCTGTCGCCTTGAAATGGACGGGGGCATCAATCTTTCAAATCTCGGAACCGTCCTGGCATCGGGGGTTGACACGATAGTTGCGGGAACGGCGATCTTTGGAGGAGACATCGAAGAAAACATAAAAAGCTTCAAGGGTATTATGGCTTAGAGGAGTCGGAAGCAAAAAAGGAAAATGAAAGAATCTTATGTTTAGTGCAATTAAAAAAATATGGATATTGTTGGGCAGATCGATCTACACGGGTGAACGGCTGAGAAAGAATATGCTTGCCATTACTTTCCTCGGCTGCGTCATCGCCATGGTGGGAACCGGGATGACCATCATAAATATCGTTCAGGACAAAGGGCTGGTTACCGTAACGACGGCAGTAATTGCCGTATTGGGTTTGACTGCGGCTTTTTGTTCTTATTTTTTGAACAACAGAAATGTGTGCATATGGATAGCGGTCTACGTTTCGGTCTTTATCTTTACATATTACGCTGTTTTGGGTGTAAACGAAGGTTTTGCCATACTCTGGACCATGCTGGTTCCTGTTGTTTTCTGCTATTTCCTCAGCGTTAAATACGGACTTTTTCTTTCTCTTTATTATGAGATCCTGTTCATCGTGATGGGTTATTCTCCCTTAAGGGCGGAAATGCTTAACTACTATACGGAGACCTTTCTGAACAGATTTCCTTTATTGTTCCTTTGCTCCATGATCCTGAATTCCACTGCCATGATCCAGTATCACATTTCCACCCTTTTCCAGATCGATCATGAGAACACCTTGAACGAGGAAGTTGAAAAGCAGACGGTGCTGGCGGAACAGAAGGCAAACGCCGTTGAGAAGCTTTCTTTTCAGATGATCGAAGCTCTTGCCACTTCCATCGATGCCAAGGACAGATACACCAACGGTCATTCTTACCGTGTGGCACAGTATGCGGTAATGATGGCCAGACAGCTGGGGTACTCGGATAAGGAGTTAAAGATCCTTAAACAGGAAGGGCTGCTTCATGATATCGGTAAGATCGGAGTTCCCGATGTTGTTTTGAACAAATCCGGAAAACTCACGGACGAAGAGTACTTTGTCGTTCAGTCGCACACCTCCATCGGCGGTGACATACTTCAACACCTTGAAGACTTTCAGGGAGCAGCTGATGTGGCCAGATACCACCATGAAAGATTTGACGGAAAAGGCTATCCTTCGGGGCTTTCAGGAAAATGCATTCCCGAGCATGTCAGGATCGTATCCATTGCCGATGCCTACGATGCCATGTACTCGGACCGCATTTACCGAAAAGGCATGGATAAAAAAGTCATACGTGATGAGATCCTTACTTATCGCGGTAAACAGTTCGACCCCGAACTTACGGACATTTTCCTGAAGCTCTTTGATGAAGGAAAACTCACTGCCATCGATGCTTACGGCCGTGCTTTCCCTATTGCGGAAAACGGAGTCAGGATCAAGAACATGATCACTGCAGCTGTGGAGGATGAGATCAGGATCATCAGTGAAGGATCCGGAGAGGATGCCGGATTTGATGATGAAAAGATAACCACAATCCTTAACCATGTTAAGGAGCGCTGCCGCAGAGATCTCATGATGATAGTCCTGAAAGTAAGCGGACGGGATGGATGCAGTTACAGTAAGGACCAACTGGATGACACCATAAATGCCATAGAGTACGCTGTGGGAAGGATCTACAGTGTAACGGGAGGATACGTTCATTGCGGACAGGATCTTCTGCTTTTACCCTTGTACAGGATGCCCGATAAGGAAGTAAAAGAGATCATCCGGAAGATCTACCTCGAATTCTATAGGCTTGCCAACAGTAATGCCTTTGAGATCACAAATCATGTCCTTGGTGTAAAGGATTGAATTTTACAAAACGTTGTAGTACAATGTTAACTCAGTTTCGGAAAACTATACTGAACAGTTTTACCATATAAGGTTATTAAAGGAGATATACAGATATGAAACTTGGAATCGTCGGTCTTCCCAATGTGGGAAAGAGCACATTGTTTAATTCGCTTACAAAGGCGGGAGCGGAAAGTGCAAACTATCCTTTCTGCACCATCGACCCCAACGTGGGTGTGGTAGCCGTACCGGATAAGAGACTTGATGCGCTTACAAAGCTTTACAATTCCGAAAAAACTACACCTGCCATCGTTGAATTTGTTGATATTGCGGGACTTGTTAAGGGAGCTTCCAAGGGTGAAGGTCTTGGAAACCAGTTCCTTGCAAATATCCGTGAGGTAGATGCCATCGTACACGTGGTAAGATGCTTTGATGACTCCAATGTTATTCACGTGGAAGGTTCCGTCGATCCGGGACGTGACATTGAGACCATTAATCTTGAGCTCATCTTTTCGGATCTTGAAGTGCTTGAAAGAAGATACTCAAAGGTTGCCAGAATGGCAAAGATGGACAAGGCCGCAGGCAAGGAAACGGATATGCTTGAAAGACTTAAAAAGCATCTTGAAGCAGGCAACATGGCCAAGACTTTTGGACTTGCGGATGAGGATGAAGAGGCTTTCTTTGCAGAATACAATCTTCTTACCGCAAAGCCTGTGATCTATGCCGCAAACGTTAAGGACACGGATCTTAAGGACGACGGAAATTCCAATCCCTATGTGGCAAAGGTCCGTGACATTGCAGCCAAGGAGAATTCCAAGGTGTTTGTCATCAGCGCACAGATCGAGCAGGAAATGAGCGAGCTCAGTGATGAAGACAAGGAAATGTTCTTTGAAGATCTGGGCATCAAGGAAAGCGGTCTCGATAAACTGATCGCTGCCAGCTACGATACTCTGGGACTTATGAGCTACTTGACCGCAGGACCCAAGGAATCCAGAGCATGGACCATCAAGAAGGGCACAAAAGCGCCCCAGGCAGCCGGAAAGATCCATTCCGACTTTGAAAGAGGCTTCATCCGTGCCGAGATCGTTTCCTACGATCAGCTCATGGAATGCGGAAGCATGAACGCCGCCAAAGAAAAAGGACTTGTTCGCTCCGAAGGCAAGGATTACGTCATCCAGGACGGAGATGTTGTACTTTTCAGATTCAACGTATGACAAAGGGGAGGACCGCCGCATTAGCGGGGGAGGGACCCCTTTGTATATGATTTTTTTGCACCGGTCTTCCGGTGCATTTTTTATGCGAAGAACAGCTCGAGGCTGTTCTTTTTTTTATATGCCTGAAATTTCCCTCCACCTTTCAAACTTTGTAAAAATCCCATAAACAATGGGGTTTCATTAAAAAAACTATTGAAAAAATCCTTTCTGTGGTGTAAAATGGTGTAAAAGGGTAGAGAAGTGGTGTAAAGTGGAGAAATCGAGGAAAGGAGGACAAAGCCTATGTTTATGGGAGAATACGAGCACGGCCTTGATGAAAAAGGCAGGATCATCGTACCGACTAAGTTTCGTGATTCTCTGGGCGAGCACTTTGTCCTTACTCTCGGAACAGACGGATGCCTCTTCATTTACCCTATGAAAGAATGGGAACAGTTTGTTGAGAAACTGAAAGGACTTCCCGGAACCAAGGAAGCAAGACAGATGCAGCGTTACTTCATGGCGGGAGCAGTGGAGTGCGAGAGCGACAAGCAGGGAAGAGTGATGATCCCCGCAAAGCTCAGGGAACACGCGGGCATCACAAAGGATGTGGTTTCCGTGGGAGTTGTAAACAAGATCGAGATCTGGAGCAAGGAACGTTGGGATGCCAACAACACCTACGACTCCGTGGATGATATAGCCGATCACATGTCGGAATTCGGCCTCAGCTTCTAAGGAAGCAAGAAGGAGAGAAAAATGGGAGAATTTAAGCATTATTCCGTAATGCTGAATGAAACGATCGAAGGCCTGAATGTGAGAGAAGGCGGAACCTACGTGGACGGAACTCTGGGAGGAGCGGGACACGCAAGCGTTGTCTGCAGACTCTTGAACAACACCGGCAGCTTCATTGGAATAGATCAGGATGCGGACGCCATCAAAGCCGCAAGTGAAAGGCTTTCGGATTTCAAAAATGTGACCGTGGTAAGAGACAATTACGAAAACATGGTCACAGTAGTCAGAGGTCTGGGGCATGAACATGTTTCCGGTATCCTTCTGGACCTGGGAGTATCCTCCTACCAGCTTGATACCGTGGAAAGAGGCTTCAGCTATCACAATGATGCGCCTCTGGACATGAGAATGGATGACAGATCCGACAGAACGGCGAAAGACATTGTGAACGGTTACTCGGAAAGCGAGCTTTTCAGGATCATCCGTGATTACGGAGAAGATCAGTTCGCAAAGAACATTGCAAAACACATCGTGGCAGCGAGACAAAAAAAAGAGATCGAAACCACTTTCGAACTGGTGGACTGCATCAAAGCAGCCATCCCCGCAAAGATCAGAATGGCAACGGGACATCCCGCAAAAAAGACTTTCCAGGCCATCAGGATCGAACTCAACAGGGAACTTGATGTTTTAAAGGATTCCATTGACGGTATGATCGATCTACTTGAGCCCGGCGGGAGGCTCTGCATCATCACATTCCATTCACTTGAAGACAGGATCGTGAAATCCGCTTTCAAAAAGAATGAGAATCCCTGCACCTGTCCGCCGAGTTTTCCGGTGTGCGTGTGCGGAAAACAGAGCAAGGGCAGAGTCGTAACAAACAAGCCCATACTTCCTTCGGAAAAGGAACTTGAGGAGAATTCAAGATCGAAGAGCGCAAAGCTCAGGATCTTCGAAAGAGCTTGATCGATAGAGGATATATTATGAAGAACGAAGAATTGGTTGAGAAGAAAAATGTCAAATTGAACACAGGAGCCTACTCGGCCCCTTTTGAAGACGGAAGTGCGGCAAGAGTCATTGACACTTACCCTGCCGTTTCGGAACCGGTCCGGATCCCCAGAGAACATGAGATAAAGCGTTACGAGCCCGAACCCGGTTATGAAGGAAGAGTAAAGCCCGGTGTGGGAAGAGCGGTGGATCTTTTCTTTGCGGGAGTGCTTGCGGTAGCCATTATGGTAACCCTCTATATATGCATTAATTATTTACAAATCCAGTCGGATATTGTACAATTGGAAAAGCAGATAACTTCCCTTGATAAAGCCATTTCAGCCACCGAAAGCGAGAACAACGCTCTTGAATCTTCTTTAAACACCGTAAGCTATGATCTCAGTTATGTTTACGATGTGGCTGTGGGCGCTCTCGGAATGGTTTATCCCAACAAAAACGAGATCCATTTTTACGAAAATGAGGGAAGTTCGTATTACAGAGATTATTCCGCGAGAAATTAGCGCGAAGCGATATGGACGAAACCGGATCAAGAACCAGAAAAACCAAAAAAGAAAAAAAGATAACAGCCAAAATGCAGATCAAGCTTTTGGTTGTTTTTTGCGTTTTCCTTGCAGCGCTTATCGGGCTGATCGCAAGAGTTGTTTACATCTCCAATCAGGACAAGTACAAAAAGGGCGCGCTGGAGCTCAGAAGCTATGTAACTTCCGAGATACCCTGCAAAAGAGGAGACATCCTGGACAGAAACGGCAACATTCTGGCTACGGGAGAGATCGTCTACAATCTGATCCTCGACCCCAAAGTCGCTTTGGACAGGACAGCCTACACGGAGGCCTCCATTACAGCCCTTGAAACCGTTTACGGATTTGATGATGCTTACC
>JAEEGI010002214.1_pt1 | contig 48151 bp, 50 predicted proteins | sample 8958751 | NCBI WGS metagenome assembly JAEEGI01 (sample SAMN16246545, study PRJNA631951) | gut metagenome | biome: gut microbiome; feature: rumen; material: KS-attached | host: Bos | place: Iran: Karaj | collected 2018-10
AAGGTCTTTTTCAGCAGTAGTGCGTCTGTGTTCAGCGCAGGGTGCTGCATAGTCATACCCTGTGCGAAGGCCAGGGGTATGCCTTGGTTTAGGCATCGCGTGGCAATCTGCATCAGCAGCGTCTCCAAACGGTCTTCGTCAGGCAGTTCGAAGTAGTGTCCCAACGTGGTGTCAACGATGAAGAGCCATTCCAACCTATAGGTGCGTTTCACGGTACGTCCTGGCATCAGGCGGTCGCTCTCTTGTGATATGCTAACTGCCTGTGGCACATCGTGTTTCTCCGTATCGGCATAGAACGGACGAGCCTCTGGATTGAAGCCCATTTCCGGGTCGGCACTCACATAGACAGTCCTGTCCAGTCGCGGCTCTAAATACTCGATGTCGAAACCAAACTGGTTCATGTAGGCACGTCGTGCAGTGTTATATATATTAAGGTGGAACTGCTTGATGTCGTTATCGTTTTGGGGCAGGGTAGAACTGGCGTTTGCTGATTTCTGATCAGTAAACAGTTCGCCCCTGCACACTATCTTCACGCTCTTGCCTGATGCACCAAGGAACGTCATCAGCGTTTCAGGCATCTTCTTGGTTTGCTCTCTCACTTCAACGGCTTTTTCGTAAGTCGGCAGGTTGTTCACCTCAATGACAACTAATCCGTTGTAACCCAGCACTCTGCGTCGCTCCTTGTACTTGTCGAATTCCTGGCTGAAACAGATGCGCTCCAACTTGATGCCGCCTTTCCAGTTCGTCAGAATCTGTCCGTCAGCCTGACGTTCTTTCATCATCAGGTTGTACACCTCTCTTAGTTCTGTGACCGTATGCTTACGCCAGCCACTCTTGATGGCATGTGCTATTTCCTCCAAAGTGTAGCGGTTGATGACTTCTTTCTGTCCTTTTGCCCGAATGAGTGTAATCTTCATATCTTTTCTTATTAATATATTCGTTAACTGATGGCAAAGATACAAAATTTTCTTCTATTTTACAAGCATTTCTACTATTTTCTATGTTTATTTTTGTAATTCATACTGACATCCGACATATTTTATAAGTTTTTCATTGTAAACATGTAACTTAGCAGATTACATACAGACATTAAACCGACATTAAACTGACATATGACCAACATGATACTATATCAATACCAACTTATTAATATCCTTATACCTTCGTAGTCTTCACCAGTAATCAAACAGATTCGATAATGCCTTCTCACAACTTCATAACCTAATACTTCCTCATAAATTCTCTCGAGAATTTAATGGTTAACCTTAGGTTCGCCAATTGCAAGTAGTAGTCAAACGCCTAAATTCTCTCGAGAATTTTCCAACGACATAATATCTTTCAATTTATAATCCTTAAGCTTCAATTCTGTTTGCTTACTATGCAATCGTTATAAGCCATAAGATGATTAATAAGCTATAATGATGTCAGTATGATGTTGGTTATATGTCAGTTTTATGTTGGTTTTTTGTCGATATAATATATAATTAAGACATTAATATATAATGAATTAGCTTTAATTTATGTCGGATGCCAGTATAAATTTAAATTTTGGTTTATAAATCATTGTTCTATTTTTCTTAACTTCGTATTTATTTTTGTAACTTTGTAAGAATTTGCAAGATTTCTTTATATAAAGGAAGTTTGGGGAATTGAGATATTTGTGGGTTACGAATTGGAGACCGTACTCAATTCCATGTTCTTCCACCTCCAAGATATTTTCACAATTTCTTGTGAGCATAATTCACACTTTATCCATCCACGTCAATATAGTTTTATCCCACTATTTTCCAATTGCCGTGACCAGTTGATCCGTCACGCTCAATGAATTTCAGGGACTTAAGTTTATTTATGTGCTTTTGGACTGCAGTTACCGATATGCCAATCTTTTCAGCCATGTCACCTCTTGTGATATAGTTATCAGCATATATCATCTTAAATATGTTAGCAGCTGTCTCAGACAACCCTTTAGATAACTCTTTAGACAACCTTATAGATAACCCTTCAGGCAACTCTATGGATAACTCATTAGACAATCCAACGTTGCTTGGCTTCCACTTCATTGCTGAACGCCATTCCTCTTGAGCGGAGGAGTTGGAATTGTTCTTCTATTGTATGTGGCTTCTGATTGCTCATACAATATATAAAAAGGTGACCCGCCAGCAGATCTACGGGATGCCGACGGGTTCTGTTATCGTTTGATTCGGACAACTTATCCGAGAATCTTCTTGTTTTCGGGTGCAAATATAATGCTTTTTTCTCATTTCTGCAACTTTTTGAGGAAAATTCTCAAAAAAGAGATTGAATTTTAACGATTAATATTTTCATATTCTTTTTTCCATCACTTGGGTCAAAAACAAAGCCGCCGTAGTTGTCCATCTATAGTCTATCAAATTGTTCTAATACTTACGCCATAGAATATAATGATCTGATTATATGTTACCCAGTTACAATTGATTTTTCCATCTATCCAAATCTTGACTTCTATATTCAATATAGTCATTCAGTCTTTTTATAGATAAATCCGACAATTCTTTTCCTGATAGTTCGCCATTTACAAATTTAACGAGTTCTTCTATCTGATCTTCAAAATCCTTTTTTGATTTTTGATATTTACTACCATGCTTACTCTTGTCATATGACTCTATCCAATCTATTTCTGTTAATTGTAAAATATAGAAATGACGACGAAGTCCAAGAAGATATCGTGATTTGTTTACTTCCAGATATGTCATTTGACCCTTTATCTCCACATACAATTTATTTCCATCTCGTGATGTTAAAATCAAATCAACATCATGTTTCTTCCCTTTGTTGAAAGCAATATTATCTATTTTCTCATGCACGCAAAAATCCCGGTCATAGACAAGCCCCTTCTCCTCTAACGCATAACAAATAGCCTTTTCCGTGATAGGCTTAACGTCTTTGTCAAACTGTGGATAATCATCATGATGTTTTTTCGCAAATGTCATAACTCACTTTTTGTTAACAAGTTAATCCAAAGATATATCCACTGGTGTTCCAATCATTGCATGGAATTCTTCGACATCTGCTGGCGACAATCCATTATTCACAGCCTCTTCCATCAGACTTTCCCAAGAAGGCTGATGATTCAAGAATTTACGCTTGAAATAGTCTCTGCCAATATATGACAAGAAATAATACTGCTCCGCAGCAGGCTTTATAGACATGGCTGCATTAATATCTGTCTCCATTTGGTTTATCTCTGCACGACTACATAAGAACGGCTTTCTACCTTTTAATCTACTTACGGCAGCATAAAAGAATGGAGCAGCATTGTCAAAATTATCTGCTTGTGCCTTCTCAAAATGTACCAAAGCCTCATCATACTTCTTAAGGCGTAAGAAGCAGAGACCTACTGACACGTTTACATCAATGTTATCTGGATGCTCTGCAGATGCAGGTTTATAACTTGCCATATACTTGTTAACTTGAGGCAGAGGCATAGCCGCAAGGTTGCGGAAAGACTTGACAAGTACGTCACTTTGGCAATACTCACATTTCTTAGACTGAGTAGTTATACTTGCGCCACAATTGGGGCATTTTAATGAAATGACATCCATAAGCTTCTTATTTTCGTGTTACACTTTTTCTTTGTAAGGATTTAACTTTCACCATAGCATCATCTATAGCAGACATTACATTTTGATTATCATTACTATCTATAACCGTTGTGATGGTTCTGACAATATTTGATAATTCCTGATGAGCGGTTCCATCTCTTATTACAGCAGGAGGTAATGCTGCAACTTGACGCTGAAGTGTCTGTAGTTTTGTAGTAAAAACACTATTAGTGTTTTGAGCCAATAACTGCCTCAATGTTTCTGAATAGTCCTGAACTTCTGATGCTTCACTTTTTATTTGTTCTATTTCCTTTCCATGCTTTGAAGCTGTTCTCAAAATTATAATGGAAAGTAGTATAAAGATTATGGTATATACTGCTAATCCCCAATACAGATATTTAATATCAGGGAAGTTCTTGGGTATCTCATCAAATATTTCCGACATCCCATAGCGTACCAACAGTTTGATTAGCCCGAACTTTAAGGAAATAAAATAAAGACCCGCGAAATAGCAGAATATGCAGGACAACAGAATAATCTTATTAACCGTCTTCATATCGTCGCTTTTTATGGCATTACAGGAGGTGGCGGTGGAGTCGCATTAAACAGAGGAACAAGATCCGGTTGCAAATTAGCAGCTGCCCACGTTGCCATACCTTGTTTCCATACTAAAGTTTGAGGGGTGAGAACTCCATTACCTGCCAATGTTTGTAAGGTGTTCATATCAAACGGGCCTTGCTGAACATTGTTCACATAAATATAATAAGGTGTGAAGCCCATTGGTGGTGGAGGCGGTGTTTGTGGCGCTGTCATTTGCTGAGCTGCCTGATTCATTTGCTGACCGAATGATCCTGCCATACCAAATCCCATGCCAGCTCCTATACCTGCACCAATCATCGCGCTACCAGTACCACCTTCGTTGCCCGCTGCTGTCTCAAGAATATCAAATTGCCGTTCTTGCTGATAAGAAATACCTTGAATGCTTCGGCGTTCACGCTCCTTAATAGCCTCAAGCCTGTTGTTGTATAACTCCTTTACGACAGGATCATCTTCATTGGGAGCAAGATTAGCAAACTGGAAATCTTCAAGACTAATACCATAGGCTGAGAATCGGTCTTTTAGATTCTGTTTAATATAATCTGCTATCTCGGAAGCATATTCAGGAAAATCCAATGGAGAAATTTTTTCTTCTCGAGAATACTTTTTGATATGTTTGTTCAACTCTTGAACAACCATAGAAGAGAACTTCTCTGCAAAATCCTCTGTGGTAAACAAATGTTGTGTACCAACAAACTCATTTAACAATAAGAGTCCATCATCCACCCTGATACTATAATCACCATAAGCCCTTACAGGAATGGCCATTTCTGCTTCAGCATATCTGGGATCAACCACTCTTATCGGACTTGGTGTCCCAAACTTCAGCCCACGCCTTGTCACTTTGTTGACAAACCACACTTCTGCCACAAAAGGTGACTTTCCACCAAAAGGCAAGTTGACAATCTTATCAAGTAGTGGAAGATTCTTTGATGAAAGTGTATGGGTGCCTTCACCAAAAACGTCACACACGACACCGCCTTTTACAAAGACGGCTTCTTGACTCTTATTTACAATCAGTTGGGCACCTATAGAGAGGTTGTTATATGGAAACTTCCATACCAAGTCCTCAGGATTTCCATTATATTGAATGATATCAAACAATCCACGGCGTTCTTCACCTTGTTCGTCAAAGGTGGCACCATCTGTTCTTATCTTATTAAAAAATCCCATATTCAATTGTATTAAGGGTAATCAACTTTATAACCTGGTAAACTGCAAGTAAATGTAAGTCGCCTGTATATGAGCCAAAGTGCTTTTGGCCACCAATACTTGTCCAAAGCTAATAGCGCATATTCCGAACAAGAAGGCATACAATGACATTGTCTTCGTGTTTCTTCTGAAGCATAATGTTGATACAACTTTATGACAATCTTGCTAATGTACTTTCCTAAAAGGAATACAAGCAATAAGTGCAAAACATTCTCACAATCCCAAACACTTAAATGCCACAACCGATGAGCAAGGAAAGATATTGTCATAATAAAGCACTCTGCTATAGCAATAACTCCCAAAATATGGAATAAATAAATATGGGGTCTTGCTAAAGTGTGATTTTGGCAATAATCCCGAATTTCCTGCTCATCGAATGAAGAATCCATAGGATACTACTTAATTGTTTTTCTTGTCACGCAGCAGTGATTTCATCCCACGAATAGCCCCTTCTGTATAATCCGTCTGTTCCAATGAACAATAGAATTTATCGCCAGGTACAGTGATGGCAAATCGGTTACTATCAACATTGACAATTTCATTAGTGTTGGTCTGCTTATTATAAACAGAGGTCTCTATTGTATCACTAGAGGTTGAGAAGTTAGTAATGTCTTTGTAAAAATATTCCTCTGTTGCTTCCTTCTTACCATCCTCATCCATATTGAATGTGTACTGATAAAGAAACAACTGGGTTGTACTAAAGAACAACCAAGAGACTTGGTATTTTGAAGAACGCCACTTATTATCATCTCCTTGTTTACTTAGAGAATTCTTGTCAAATAGGAAACCTTCAAAATGAACAGGTTCCAACTCTTTCAATTCATCCTCGTCTAATCCAATTTTATCCAACGCTTTCTGACGAAAATTAAACTGGTTCAACACATACTGAACCATTTCATCATATTCAAAATCTGTAATGGGCTTTTTATAAAGGCAACTTGGCTCATTGCAAAAATAGCGAATAGTTGCACATTGTGCTTCATTTCTGCCCTTAATTCTCTGTTTTACCCAATCTGAATCATTATATGAGTTTTTCATCCCATAAATAATTAATCCAACTACAGCAATGATAATTAACAAAACTAACATAACTAAACTTTTTTGATTTGCTTATAACCCCTAAACTAAGCAGTTAATACTCACGAGGCAAGGGATTCTATAGTACCTTGTTATTAATAATATCAAAAAAAGAAGAAAGCTGATACTGATGTAGTTAAGATAATAAGCAGTGTTATCATACAGCCTTTGCCAGAAGAAGCCCCAGGAGATACCCCTTGTACTTGATCAACCACATCTTTGGCTTCTTTTAAGCCTAAGCCATAACGTTCTTGGACTGCTTTTACTGCTTGTAATTTAGCTGGACCATTTATTAAATTCATAATATCAGAACCAAGCGTAATTTCTTTTCCATTAATCATTACTTTTTTCCCACCATTCCCACTGCTTGCATTTTGGGTAAGCGCTGCTTTTATTGATTCGTCCATAATTTAATGCTGTTTCTGTGCTCAAGAAACTCTATTCTGTTTTAGGTATAATCATAACAAAAGAGAAGTGTGAGCCTGTCAGCTAATCTACCGAGAGGCCTTCGACTGCCTGAAAAAAGATTAGTAAAACAGCTCACACCCAATGTATGTAGTAAGGATTATACCTATACTATCATCACAAAGGGAAGAACGTCTTTACTTTTCCAATTTTTCATGAGAGTTGTCGAAGTTCTCGGTTTGGAAAAAGCTAAACGCTTCCTAAGTCACGACTGCGACGGTCCTTCCGCCACGATGCAAAGATAAGAATAATTTAGCAAAAAACGTTCATGTGAGCTGCATTTTTTGCAAAATTACATATTTTTATCCTGAAAACATGCAGATTAATTGCACTTTTTGGTAGATTTAACAAGAACGTGTGTCGTAATTATTGCTTCAATACCATAATAGGGGTAGCCTCTTACCCCCGTTTGGCCTCCATGCCGCAATGGGAGTTGCCGCACACCAAGGTTGAGCAAGCTCATCGGGCAGTACCTTTGCCAAGTGTTTGTATGAACTCAATCATTATTGTTTGAAGTAAATGAATTTATGTGCAAAGATAAGGTTTTTTTCGAGATTCATGCTTTTTTATATTGTTTTTTTGTACCTTTTACCTTTGGTAAAGTTAGGCTGCACCTCAGAAAAACTCAAATTAATTTGGTTTTTCGTTCGGTTTGCACTACCTTTGCAAACAAATTTGATCAATATATATAAAGATATGAAAGAAACACCAATAAAAAAAGAAATAGTGGATGGGCTGATTGCCGAGTTGGGTATCAAGGACTTTGCTAAGGCTACTATCCGCGAGGTGAAACAAGTTGCAGCAAAAGCTGAGAAGGCGAGTGGGGTAGAGTTTATCAAAATGGAGATGGGTATTCCTGGTCTGCCTGCTGCGCAGGTAGGTGTTGATGCCCAAGTAAAATCGCTGAAAGAGGGCATAGCCCATTCTTATCCTGACATTCAGGGACTTCCTGCGCTTAAGCAGGAGGCTTCGCGATTTGTCAAAGCGTTTATTGGATTGGATGTCGCACCAGAAGGTTGTGTGCCTGTCTGTGGCAGCATGCAAGGTACTTTTGCTTCGTTCCTCACTTGTTCGCAAGCTCAGAAGGGTAAAGATACGGTATTGTTTATCGACCCAGGATTTCCTGTTCAGAAGATGCAGTTGCAGGTGATGGGCGTGAAGTATGAGACTTTTGATGTGTACGATTTCCGTGGTGAGAAGCTTGCGCCAAAAGTGGAAAGCTATCTGAAGAATGGTAATATATGCGCCATCGTCTATTCGAACCCCAATAATCCTGCATGGATATGCTTGAATGAGCAAGAGTTGGAAAGCATTGGAAAACTGGCTACTCAATACGATACGATTGTGATGGAGGACTTGGCTTACTTCGCAATGGACTTCCGCAAGGATTTGAGTATACCTTTCCAACCCCCATATCAGCCTACGGTAGGACGTTATACTGATAATTATATTCTGCTGATATCTGGTTCGAAAGCTTTCAGCTATGCAGGCGAACGTATTGGTGTGACCTGTATTTCGAACAAGCTGTTCCACCGGCACTATGCCGATTTGGCTCAGCGCTATGAGGGATTACCCTTTGGCTTGGTGTTCTCAACCCGCATGTTGTATGCCCTTTCTTCTGGTACTAGTCACTCAGCACAATTTGCGATGGCTGCTATGCTGAAGGCTGCAACAGACGGTGAATACGATTTCCGTAAGGAGGTGAGCGTTTATGGTGAAAGGGCTCATAAGCTGAAAGAAATCTTCTGTCGTCACGGCTTCCATGTGGTTTACGATAAAGACTTGGACGAGCCCGTGGCCGACGGTTTCTACTTCACGATAGGCTATAAGAATATGACCAGCGGTGAGTTGGCTAAGGAATTGATGTACTATGGAGTATCAGCTATATGCCTGATTACGACAGGTTCACACCAAGAGGGGCTGCGTGTTTGCACGTCATTCATAGAAGACCATCAGTACCAACAGCTGGAAGAACGGATGACGCTGTTTGAAGAAAACAACTAAACGATAAAAAGTATGTCCCAAGATCATTCGTCTTGGGACATATCTATTGCTTCAAACTTGAAGTCTTTTTCCGTTAAATATAATATGTTGTAAAGGCCTTTGCTTTTGACAACATATTTTTTTTGCAGTTTCTTATACTTTTTTTCTGCAGCTTTCTTGTTGGGAGCGCAGAAAACCATGCAGACTCTGTGGGGTTTGTTGCATTGTTCTGTGAGGTAGGTATTCATTTGAGCCGAATAATTGTCCATTCCCAACACATATTTCTGCTTTGATTCATACCAAACTCCTGAAACATCCTGAATATCAGTAATATAAAGTGTTGAATCCTGAAATGAAGCAGAAAAGCCAAACATATACATGTGGTCTGTTTTTATTTTCTTGGCCTCTGCCTCATTGATAAAAGCCATGCTCATCAACAGGACGGCAATAGCTACCTTAAATAATCTCATTGTCCTAAATATGCTTTTAATATTTTATTCTTTGTATTACTACGCAATCTGCGTATTGCTTTTTCCTTAATTTGGCGCACGCGCTCGCGGGTGAGTCCGTATTTCACGCCAATCTCCTCAAGTGTCAACTCAGGACCATCGATACCATAGAATGCCTTGACAACGTTGCGTTCTCTATCATTGAGCATTTTCAGCACGCTGGCTATTTCGGTACGAAGCGACTCCATAACCAATTGACGGTCAGCCATAGGCGAATTGTCGTTGACCATCACATCGAGAAGGCTGTTGTCTTCTCCTTCCTGGAAAGGAGCATCTACAGAGATATGACGACCTGTAATCATCATGGCTTCTCCGACTTTCTCCTCTGGTATTTCGGTTACCTCAGAGATTTCGTCAATGCTAGGACGTCGTTCGTTTTCCTGCTCAAACTTGGTCAGCATCCTATTGATTTTATTGACTGAACCTACCTGATTAAGAGGCAGGCGGACAATACGACTTTGCTCAGCAATAGCTTGGAGAATGCTCTGACGAATCCACCACACAGCATAAGAGATAAACTTAAAACCGCGAGTTTCATCAAATTTTTCGGCGGCTTTAATTAGTCCTACATTACCTTCGTTGATAAGATCGGCCAAGGATAGTCCCTGATTCTGATACTGTTTTGCCACAGAAACGACAAATCTAAGATTTGCCTTAGTCAATTTATCTAATGCTTTGCGGTCTCCCTTGCGAATGAGTTGAGCCAATTCCACTTCTTCATCTGAAGAAAGTAACTCTTCCTTGCCAATTTCTGACAAGTATTTTTCGAGAGACTCGCTTTCGCGATTGGTAATCGATTTGGTGATTTTTAGTTGCCTCATCTGTGTAGTTTTTATAGTCGGATGCAAAAGTAAGGTATTTTTTCGGAAAAACCAAAAGAATACCTTACTTTTTTATAAGAAATGTCAATTTATCTTTTTATTGACACCTTTTATCGTCGATTATTCGTTCTGCAGATACACAACAAAACCACCACGCTTGCCAGTAGGATAGATACCCTTGATCACCAACATTTGGTCTTTCGACTTACCTGCTTCTTTGACAGCTTCCTGAAGATCGTCGAATGAACGCATAGCTTGATCGTTAACAGTCTGGATGATGAATCCCTTAGGAACACCTGCCTCTTTCATCTTGCCACCGCTTACCTTCAGCACCTCAAGACCATAATTGATTTCAAGCTGCTTTTTCTGACTGTCAGTTACAGGACGAACGTCAATACCTAGCACGTCGATATCAGCATTCTTTACCACCTTGGTATTGCCTTGTTCGTTCTTCAGAGTCAGCGTAGCTGTCTTTTCCTTCTTGTTGCGCAGATACTTTACAGTTACTTTGTCGCCAGGACGTTTCTGGGCGATGATACCCTGCAATTCGCCAAACTGCTTAACCTTCTTGCCATCTACATAGGTCAGCACATCGCCCTTCTGCAAGCCACCATCAGCTGCAGCTCCATCTTCTACAACCTCAGCGATATAGATACCTTCCATAGTACCCAAGTCTACCTCGTTGCCTTTTTCCTTCTCTGCATCTACCCAAGTGCTTACGTCACTACCTTTAATACCAATCATAGCACGCTGGTAAGTACCATACTTCTTAAAGTCGTCGATAGCTTTGTTGACGATAGTTGTAGGAATAGCAAATCCATAACCAATGTTAGAACCTGTCTGTGAATAGATCATGGCGTTGATACCAATCAGTTCACCACGCGTATTCACAAGTGCGCCACCAGAGTTACCCTGATTGATGGCGGCATCCGTCTGAATCATTGAACTCACACCCTGTCCCATTGTACGAGCCTTGGCGCTCACGATACCTGCAGTAACGGTGTTGTTCAGTCCCAAGGGATTACCAACAGCTAATACCCATTCACCAACCTTCACATCGTCTGAATTTGCTATAACGATGGCAGGAAGATTTTTGGCATCGATCTTGATGAGGGCCAGATCGGTGGTCTTGTCTGAACCAATAATGCGAGCAGAATACTCTTTCGAGTTCTCGTTGAGAGTTACTGTCAGTTCGTCAGCACCATCCACCACGTGATTATTGGTCACAATATAACCATCAGCGGAAATGATAACGCCAGAACCTGCTGCAGCACGCTTTGGAGTCTGAACTTGGCGCTTGCGCGTACCATTATTTCCACCCTGTCCGCGTCCGAAGAAGCCTCCGAAAGGATCACTGAAGAAATCTTCAAAAGGATCATTGTATTCTACAGTCTGAGTCTTAGCGTTGATCACCGACTTGATATACACGACGGAAGGCAATGACTTTTCTGCTGCATAAGTTAAGTCTACTGGTTGTCCTGGTGCAGCGGCAGGAGCAGCAGGAGCTGCTTGTGTCTGGTTGCACGATGCTGCCGAGAATGCAATTACCATGAGGTAAACCATCGGCATAATGCTCTTTACAATCTTTTTCATAATTCTTATTCTTTTCTTATTAAATAAACTATTAATTCTATATTTGGTTTTAAAATCGAGTGCAAATATAGGCGCAAATTTTCTATTTCTGACAAAATGTCACTTATTTTTGTCGCAATTTAACAATTCTACTTAAACACTTAACGGCTGTTAGAATTTAACGGATTAATTCTTAAATTACTGACAAAATTAACTTTCTTATATCATTTAAGGTTTATATTCTTAACTAAATTAGAAAACAGAAAGTGCTATCATCCCGATAATAGGATCATAGCACTTACCGATAATTATAAAGTTGACTATTGGATAGTGTTATTCTATCACAACCAATGCGTCATCTTCCATTACGCTTTGACCAGGCTGAACACAAATAGCAGTAACCTTACCGTCTTTTTCTGCCTCAATGTTGTTAGCCATCTTCATAGCTTCGAGAACAAGCAGGGTGTCACCAGCCTTTACCTCATCGCCAACGTTGACCTCGATAGATGTGATAACACCTGGGAGTGGAGCCTTAACAGCATTATTGGTATTGACACTAGCACTTGTCTCTGCAGAATCGCTAGCTGCGTTTGCCTGAGCTGCTGCGGGTCGAACTACAACTTTCTTTTCGGGTTCTGCTTCAGGCTCCCATTCAACCTTGTATTCCTCACCATTGACGGTGACTACAACTTCGTTCTCAACAATATCACCTATAGCAACCTCATACAGATTGCCATTAATGGTGTACTTATACTCTTTCTTCATAGTCGTTAACTCTTAATTCTTAACTCTTAATTCTTTTATTAAGGGTGTTCTGTCATTGTGAGGGCATAACCGTTCCATTGAGTCTGTTTCTCGGCAATCGTAATGATTCCGGGCTCTTTATCATGGACGTTGTTGCCCTTGAACTCGTAAAGTGCCATTGCAATGGCTGCATAAACTTCGTTCTTCATATGCAGATAGAATAAATATTACATTGGGATATTACCATGTTTCTTAGCAGGCAGAGCATCGCGCTTAGTGGCGAGCTGAGCCAGAGCACGACAAATGCGGAAACGAGTATTGCGTGGCTCAATGACGTCGTCAATGTAGCCATACTTAGCAGCCTGATAAGGATTAGCGAAGAGCTCGTTGTACTCCTCTTCCTTCTCAGCGATAAATGCCTTAACATCCTCGCCAGCTTCCTTCTTAGCCTTAGCTTCCTTAGCGTAGAGTACTGCAGCAGCACCTGATGCACCCATCACAGCAATCTCGGCTGATGGCCAAGCGTAGTTCAGGTCAGTATGCAACTGCTTAGAACCCATCACGATGTGTGAACCACCGTAAGACTTACGCAGAGTAACAGTAATCTTGGGCACGGTAGCCTCACCATAAGCATAGAGCAGCTGAGCTCCGTGCAGGATGACAGCATTGTACTCCTGACCTGTACCTGGCAGGAATCCGGGCACGTCGACGAGCGACACGATAGGAATATTGAAGGCGTCGCAGAAACGAACAAAACGTGCTCCCTTACGAGAAGCATTCACGTCGAGCACACCAGCATAGCAAGATGGCTGGTTAGCTACGATACCAACACTTTGACCATTGAATCGGGCGAAACCTACGATGATGTTCTTAGCGAACTTAGGCTGTACCTCGAAGAACTCGTTATCGTCAGTTATAGCCGAGATAACCTTGTACATGTCGTATGCCTCGTTGGGATTCTCAGGAATAATCTCGTTCAGAGAATCTTCCAAACGGTCGATGGGGTCTGTGCACTTCTTACGTGGAGCCAGTTCCATATTATTAGAGGGAATGTATGAGAGCAGCGTCTTCAGCATCTCAACAGCCTCTTCCTCAGTCTTAGCGGTAAAGTGAGTAACACCCGACTTAGAAGCGTGGACAGAGGCACCACCCAGATGCTCCTGGTCAATATCCTCACCAGTAACGGTCTTTACCACCTTCGGACCAGTCAGGAACATATAAGAGGTTCCTTCCATCATCAGCGTGAAGTCGGTGAGGGCAGGGGAGTAAACAGCACCACCTGCACAGGGACCGAAGATACCAGAAATCTGAGGAATAACACCTGAAGCAAGAATATTGCGCTCGAAAATCTCAGCATAGCCTGCCAAAGCATTAATACCTTCCTGAATACGAGCACCACCCGAGTCGTTGATACCAATGACGGGAGCCCCCATCTTCATAGCCATATCCATCACCTTACAAATCTTCTGGCTCATGGTTTCAGAGAGAGAACCAGCATGTACGGTAAAGTCCTGTGCAAAGATAAATACCAGACGTCCATCGATAGTACCAGAACCTGCTACTACACCATCGCCCAAGAACTGCTTCTTTTCCATGCCAAAGTTATGGCAGCGGTGCTCCTTAAACATGTCGTACTCTTCGAACGAACCTTTGTCAAGCAGCATCTCAACACGCTCGCGAGCTGTGTATTTACCCTTGTCATGCTGCTTCTGTATGGCTTTCTCGCCACCACCGAGACGTGCTTGTTCACGCTTCTCGATGAGTTGTTTGATCTTTTCTAATTGCTTGCTCATTGTTTTATTTCAATATTTCAATTCTTTAATTCTACAATTAATTACTCGGGATGTTCACACAGCTCTGTGAGGACACCTGCAGTAGATTTTGGATGAAGAAAAGCGATGTTCAGTCCTTCAGCACCCTTACGAGGAGCCTGATCAATCAGACGAACGCCCTTCTCGCTAACTTCAGCAAGTGCATTGGCAACACCATCCTCAATGCAGAATGCAACGTGGTGCACACCTTTGTTGCCTTTGTCAATCCACTTCTGAATAGTGCTTTCAGGTGATGTGGGCTCCAACAGTTCCAACTTAACCTCGCCACAGCGCAGGAATGCAGTCTTTACTTTCTGGTCTTCCACTACTTCTGTTGCATAACACTCTAAGCCCAATACTTCTGTAAAGAATGGCAGACTTTCTTCAATGCTTTGAACAGCAATGCCCAAATGCTCGATGTGAGAAATCTTCATAATATCATTATTTAAATTAGAAATTGTAGTGCAAAGGTAGTCATTTCTTTGGATATAACGAAGAAACCACCTCCTTTTTTAGTATTTCTTATAAAAAAAAGGAGATTGCCACATTTAATTGCAGCAATCTCTCTATTTAAAGTTTGTTTTAGAGCTTGTTGTTACTTAAAGAACTGTTGGATATCAAATACTTTATCTTCAACGACATGATTATACCAATCTGTGTGACCAGTCACATCACTTGCCCATTCTAAGAATTCTTCATAAGCAATGGTGATTCTCACACCTTCCAATGGGTATTCAAAATCGAAAGGCATAATGATTGCTGTAGGAGCCTCTCCCTGACGAGCTACTCTGATTTCCTCGCCTGTTGTTTGGTTTACAATATAAATTTGAGACAAGAACTGGGGAATGGTCATACCTTCTGGTAATTCGTAACGCCCCATTAATGGAGTCATATTTTTAACTATTGTATTGACAAATCGATCTGAACCAATTTCTTTTTCAACTCCAAACAGCGCATGAACTTCGTCTTCGTCTAGTTGCCATCCTTTTTTATATGTTGCATTAATACCTTTAATCTTTACATTGTCCATACCACCACAAGCAACCAAACTTAATTCAACGATGTTCCCAGAGATACGTTTACAACGTATCACAACATCGTTCATGTCGTAGTCAGCAGATACTGAACGGTCTTCGAAAAGTAGGGTGTATGAAGCACCTGGTATTTCATTAAGGTCATAGAGATAGTTGTTCTCAATACCATTGCTCCTTTCTTCTGTTCCATCTGGAGCCTCGGTGAGAACATCATTGTCATAACCGCCTAGCTCAATGATGACATCGCTGAATTGAGTGTCAGCACCTTCCTCAAAAGTGAGATAGGTCTTGCCGTTGGCTGTAAATGTAGCCATACGGGGTGAGTTCGACTTCATACCGTATTTATTCACTGCAGTCTTAAACTGACCATAGGTGTTTATTTCTGTGTTCAGTTCACCATATCCGTACAAGCAGCCACGCTTATCATTTCCCATTTCTTCGGTTTTTTTACCATTATCTTTTCTTATCAAGAAGCCGATACGGTAGCCTTCAGGGATGATAGCTGAGATTGATTCATGTGGTTTCTCAATATATACAGAAGAGAAGTATTTAAGCGGCAAATCAAAGTCGGTAATGGCTTCAGCTGGATAGCTATATTCCTCGAAAGTCCATTCTCTATATTGGTTAGTAGAACTTTTATTACCTATTCCCAGCATTTTACCTGCGTCAGATTTCAAACATTTTCCCTGATTAAATGTGTATAAATAAACTTTGGTTCTACTTTCTGTTGGATTAATTTTGCTGTCGGTTATATAGAAAGTATATTTATCTAGAAGCGTTTCGTTGATGTCCTTAATCTCAGGACGTCCGTTGTTACACCAAAGGAACTTCTTTGATCCAATATTGTAGAACATAAAGGTGCCATCGTTGTGGTTTTCAAAAATCTGCCAGAGCTGTTCCTCAACGTTTTCGGTATAGGCACCCTTCAAATCGTCTTCTGATCCACCATTAGTAATATAATGGTAGGCTCCATCAGAATAGTTGTAGATTCGATAGAATTTTCCATTTGTGGTGTAGCCATATCTATTCAGTGTAGGCAGAATTTCGGTTGGTTCTTCTGCGAACTCTGAGGCATTGCCATAGAAGGGTAGTAGATACTCATGCAGTCTGCGGAAGTTCACGTCTGATGCATTTACTGCGATATTAGAAGCCTCGCTGAATGCCTTTCTCTCATCATTCAAGTCTATAGCCTTGAATTTTGGTAACGTTTTGATATAGTCAGCCTCTGAAGTTCCTGCAGGAATATCTTCTGTTCTGTAATAATAGTAATAAATGTCGCACCAATAGGCTTCGGTTGAAGCCAACTGAACAGGGCATAGCGTGAGAGGTGCTTTGCCATTGCTCTGCAGATGGTTGCCGTATAACTTAACGACACTAGTCTCGTTAATTAATTGAAGATTGTTTTTAGGATTATTGTTGTCATATCGACCGAGTGAAGCATCGAATATGTTATTAAGGGTTATTGTGTCCTCATCGGAAAAAGGTGTTGCGTCTCTATAGATTGTCGAATTGGAAAGTGTCCATCCGTTAGATACAGAACCGGCAACCCACCACAATCGGTCTTTTTCCCAATTCTTTCCTTTCCAGTTGCTATATTTATTATCATCAGACAATGCACGCAGGGCATTATATGACAAAAAAGAATTATTGAATTTAAGCTCTATAGTTGAGAGGTCAATATCTGAAGATGCTCTTCTTGCGCTGGCAGCACGAGTGGTAGCACCGCTCTTAAAACTGACTTTTTCCTGACCGATGTTAAATCCTTGAATGTAGTAGTGTCCTTTGCTGTCCACACATGCGGCAATCAGTCGATTGTATACATTTGGAGCATCATAATCCAACGTAACAGTTTCACCTTTTTGGACGTTTGCTTCAGCTACTACTCTTGAATCAGGATTCATGAATGGCGACTCTGTCAGAATCTGTACTTTAACAATATCATACAGATTAGCGTCAGCAACTACGGTTATAGTTCCTGTTATCGAAGAATTCCAATCCTGATTAGGATCGATGGTAATGCCAAGAACTTTCTCAGCATTCTCTTTGGTAATATCTGCTCTGTTTGCTTCCAGATCAAGTCTATTACAGCTAGTAAAAGCGACTGCAGTTAAAATTGCAATCAAAAACCAATTTTTCATATGTAAATTACTTGTTTTTAGTCAATTTAACAACCTAATTATCGGTGCAAAGATATAGGTTTTTTATATATATAAGGTATAAATTCTAGATAAATGCCACAAAATTAACATTATTTAAAGTTCTATCTGTACTTTTGCGTTAATTTGCCTGCCAGTCAGGTAGTTAGGTACTGCATAACGATGGTTGGTAACATCAGTTACCCAATAGTAAGAATTAACGTTTGAAATTCCAAAAATATTCAGTCCGTCAATACCTAACCATATTCTGGGATGTTTCAATGAGGGATTCGTTTTGGGGTCGCCAAGAGCCAAGAAACTCATACCGATATCTGCTCTCTTATAGGCTGGTGCCCTGAATTGCTGGTATTCAATGCCTCTGTGTGGTGCACCAAAGGGTAATCCGTCAGCAAAGGCCAGTTTTAGCGTCATTTTCCAGCGCTGTGTACCAGGGAAGTAATCAGTAAAGTGGAAGTTGATGCCCCAGCGCTGATCAGTAGGAAGCGGTACACTGACACCATTGATTTTCTGTCGTGTAGACATCACAGAGAATGTCAGCCAAGAGTCAGTTCCTGGTACAAATTCACCATAGAGTTTCAAGTCAAGACCAAATGCATAGCCACTGGCCATATTATCGCCATAATACACCACCTTCATGTTTTGTACGTTGTATGGCACTAGGTTCGACATCGCTTTATAGTAGGCATCAGCTGTAAAACGGAAGGGTCGCTCTGCCATTCTGAAACGATAGTCGAAGGAGCCCACCACATGAATACTTCTTTGACTTTTAATTTTCTGATTCAGCGTAACCCTTGTCTGTCCATTGATAGACGATGTGTCACGCAATTCCTTATAGAAAGGCGCCTGATAATAGAGACCAGTAGCCAGACGGAATGTCATATTCTCGTTCCATCCTGGTATAGCAGCTATCGATACACGTGGAGAGGCAATCGTTTCCTTGTTGTAGCTCCAATTTGACAATCTTACGCCATAGTTCAACGTAAAATGCCAAGGTTTCTCGCCCTTTGACTGCCATCGGTATGTATCTTGTGCATAAGCTTCAATTCTCTGCGAATTAATCGTATTTTTCGACGACAACGAGTAGATCAGGTCCAATCGTTCGGCAGAGTGGGGAATAGAGTATCCGCTGGAGTCTCGCATCTCGTATTCGCGGGCGTTTTCGGTGATTTTTTCCCATTTCATGGTGACTCCTGCCTCTATATCGTGCTTGTTGACCTTCTGGTTTACCATCAGTTTCAGACTTTGCACGTCGGCTGTCAGATAGTTTCTGGCGTGCTCCATATATGTTCCAACACCCAACTGTTCCTGTGTTTGCGTGTCGTCCAACCAGTATTGCCCCATGATATCATAGGTTTCCTGTTCTTTGGAGTGGAACATCGACCCTAACAGCTTGATCTTCATGTTAGGTGTAATCTGACGTGTAATACCGAAGGTGCCAAACAGCGTTCTGAAAATATCCTTCTCCTCTCCGTCAAAGTACACTTTAAACGACTTCACGTTCTGCATGGTACCAAACGATGTCTCTCTGTCTGAAGGCTTGAAGTTATAATGATTTTCAGAAATGTAACCAATGAAATCAAAGCTCCAGCGTTGGTTTGGCTGATAGGTGATATATGTTTGATAATCAAGGAAATTCGGGCGATACTCACCCTTTGTTTCCATCGATCCCAACAGATATCTGTTAGTCTTGTAGCGTACAGCGTGGCTCATCGAGAATTTCTTGTTGCCATAACCCACAAAAGCACCAGCTCCCAATAGAGAGGCCTGTGCATTAGCTTCCCATCTGGTAGGTTTCCTGTATTGAATATCCAGCGCACTCGACATCTTGTCACCATACTTTGCTTCGTATCCACCACTGCTGAAACCTATCCTCTCAACCATATCCGAGTTGATGATGCTAAGACCCTCCTGCTGCCCAGAACGTATCAGCAAAGGACGCATCACCTCCACATTATTTATATATACGGAGTTCTCGTCGAACGAACCACCTCTGACGTTATATTGCGACGACAGTTCATTATGACTGGAGACACCAGCCTGTTGCTGTACCAGTTCTTCAACAGCATTACCCGTTGTCGATGGTGTAGTCTTGATACTGTTCACATCCAGCTGCTCTGTTGCAGTAGTCTGTCTTCTGCGTTCCGTAACAACCACTTCGCTCAGTTCTGCCATAGGGCGCAACATCACCACCAGTCGCTGGTTACCTCGTGGTTTTCTCAACACGCGTGTCCTGGTCTGATATCCCACCATCGAGTATTTCACCACTACCGAGTCCTTCGATTGCAATTTCAGCGAGTATTCGCCTTTGAGATCGGCCATAGTAACAGCCCCTTGTTCCAGACACGATACTGTGGCCAGTTCTATCGCATTACCCTCGTCGTCAGTTACCTTTCCTGACAACGTAAAAGACTGGGCTGTTGCCTGTATGGCCATCAGCCAGCCGCAGAGCATGAGTATGTATTTCCTGTTGCTCATCGATTTTTATAACGTGTTTCCCATGCATTTTATTGTGTCCGATGCCGCTTTCTATTCTCTCCAGAGCCAAGAAGCCAGCTTATTTATCCATTTAATTGATATACGGAACCAGCGATAAGTGGTGATTTCCTTACCTCCAAAACGCAAGATAAAGTCGCGATAGGGATTCTTTCTGAAGGGCAGTCCTACGTCCATGAATCGGATATGCTCGTATCCATTGGTGTGCACGTCTTTGATGGTTTCCCAAATGGTGACCGCATGCGGATGTAATGGTGCAAAACTTTTTCTGCGCGAAGCCGAATACCACAGATAAGCGTCTTTTCCTGAATACACATATACTGTAGCACCTATCAGATGGTCGCGAAACCATGTCGTCAGTATTTTGCAGCGTTTGCATGCCATCATGCCTTTAAACAGAGCATCGTGTGGAATATATCTGCGGGGTTTCAACCAGTTGTGGTGATGCAGTAATCGCGAAAACTCGTTGAATTCATCGACCGTTTCAACTTCTTTCGCCATAACGCCACGTTCTTTGGCATGCTCTATCTGCCGCATAAGTCGTGGTGAAATGCGCTCTTCAGGCGTCCTGGAGTGCAGTGAATTATGGATATTCATCCATCTGACTGGGAAGAATCCGCAATGTCTCAGCTGCCGATAACCGAACATCTTTTCTGACAGATGGCTGATCTCGATATACAGCGTCTTGTTGCTCAGCCTCTCCGTCAGCGCTTCTATCATGTTTCCAAACAGCTCTGCCTTGCAGTTGTTGTCACCATAGATGCGTACCTGGGTATATAAATAAGGTGGCATCCATGAACCCCTCACACGCATGATAGCCAGCAGATGAGCCACCACCTGCCCATCGTCGTCCGTCGCAACAGCCATATAAGGCTTATGCCTAGGTGTCTGCTCGCATATCTCCATCAGCTCTCTGCTGTGGAAGAAATTGCCTTCAGGTAGTGTTGGCAACGCTTCAGCTTGTTCATAGATTGTCACTTTCATAGTGCAAAGATATAAAGAAATGAGCAAAAATCCAAATTTATTTGTGTTTTTCCAAGAATGAGTATCTTGAAGTTCATTTTTTTTGTTACCTTTGCAGCAAAATGATTAAATAACAATGAAGATGGAATTCAAGGATTTAGTACAATTACGTCGCTCTCATCGTAAGTTTACCGCTGAAGAGATTGATGCTGAAGATGTGAAACTCATTCTGCGTGCAGGTCTGATGGCACCAACGTCGAAAAGCCTTCGTGCCTGGCAATTTGTAGTCGTTGACGACAAGACCGATCTCGAGAAACTGTCGGATGCCAAGGATATGGGTGCCCAGTTTCTGAAGGATGCCCCTTTGGCTATTGTCGTCTTGGGCAATCCTGTTCAGAACGACTGCTGGATAGAAGATGGTGCTATTGCAGCCATTTCCATGCAGTATCAGGCAGAGGCTCTTGGCTTGGGCTCTTGCTGGGTGCAGATGCGTGGACGTGGCCTTTCTGACGGCACCACAGCCGATACCGTTATTCAGGGCGTTCTCGATATTCCTGAAGACTACTCCTGTTTGTGCGTTCTGGCTATTGGTCATAAGGCTGACGAACGCAAGCCACAGAACGAGGATAAGTTGAAGTGGGAGAATGTGCATCTGAATAAGTTCTAAATCAGCCGATTTCATGAAGATAGTACTGATAGGAGCTGGTAGGCTAGCCACCAATCTGGGACATGCCCTGCTAGATGCAGGTCACGATATCCAGATGGTATATAGTCGAACACAGGCTTCTGCAAAGACACTAGCTGACAGTCTGCATACTGCTGCTACCACTGATATTGCCCGGCTTCCGTTGGAATCAGACGTTTTTTTGGTGGCACTGAAGGATTCCGTCCTTTCTGACATCCTGCCGAAATTGACGCAAGGTCGTGAGCAGCAGTTGTTTGCACATACGGCAGGTTCTATGCCCATGACTCTTTTTCAGGGGTTGACGTTGCGTTATGGCGTCTTTTATCCCATGCAGACCTTCTCTAAGGAACGACTGGTGGATTTCCGTCAACTGTCCATATTTGTTGAAGGTTCCAATCCTTCTGTGCTTGAATCCCTTCGTATGCTTGCTGCCAGTCTTACCTCCCACGTCTATCCATTGGATAGTGAAGGTCGTAAGCAGCTTCATCTTGCAGCTGTCTTTGCCTGCAACTTTGTCAACCACTGCTATGCCCTCTCGGCAGAAGTGCTGCAAAGGCAAGGCCTGCCTTTCTCCGTTATGTTGCCACTCATCGACGAGACCGCTCAGAAAGTTCATGAACTGTCACCTGCTGAAGCCCAGACTGGCCCTGCCGTACGATACGATGAGAACGTTATTCAGATGCAATCATCACTCCTAGCCGACGACCCTCTGACACAAGACATCTACGAGCGCATGTCGCTGAGTATTCACAAAAGACAAAACAGAAATGATTAATTACGATTTAAGCAAGATACGTGCCATCGTCTTCGACCTCGATGGCGTACTCTCCGGTTCCACCATTTCGCTGGCTGATGACGGAACACCCCTTCGCACCGTTAATATCAAGGATGGCTATGCCATACAACTGGCTGTTAAGATGGGACTTCATGTGGCTATTCTCTCAGGTTGTCGCATTGAGGCCGTTCGCAAACGCTATGAGGGTTTGGGTATGCAGGATATCTATCTGGGTGCATCTGTCAAGATACAGGTTTACGATGATTTCATTGCTAAATATGGTCTTAGTGACGACGAGGTGATGTTTATGGGCGACGATATCCCCGATCTTGAAGTCATGCGTCGTGTCGGATGTCCCGTCTGTCCTCAAGACGCCTGTCCTGAGGTTCGTTCTGTCAGCTGTTACGTCAGTCAGTATTCTGGCGGACGAGGCTGTGGACGCGATGTGCTCGAACAGGTGCTACGTGCACAAGGCAAGTGGTTAAGTGATAAAAGGGCTTTCGGATGGTAAACAGTAAGATCAATATGAAGTGGAAGATTATCCTGGCCAGTAACTCGCCACGCAGGAAACAGTTGCTGGCAGGTCTCGATATCCCCTTTGAGGTACGCGTGCTCCAGAATATCGACGAGAGTTATCCTCACAACCTCCCTGTGTCAGAAATTGCCGAATTCATCTCACTAAAGAAGGCGTCAGCCTATCTGCAGACGATGAGTCCCGATGAATTGGTGATAACTGCCGATACCATTGTCATCCTGGGACAGGAGGTAATGGGAAAACCTCACGATGAAACTGAGGCAAAACGTATGCTGGGGGCTTTAAGCGGACAGACACATCAGGTAACGACTGGTGTGACGCTTTCCACCCACAATCGTCAACTGAGCTTCTCCGTCACTACCGATGTCACCTTCAAGGAGCTTTCCGCCGATGAAATCGACTATTACGTGTCGACATACCGCCCGATGGACAAAGCTGGCGCTTATGGTATTCAGGAGTGGATCGGCTATATTGGTGTCACAGCCCTTCAAGGCAGCTATTTCAATGTGATGGGACTGCCCGTTCAGCGCATTTACGAAGCCCTCAGAACCTTCTGCGAAACTCCGAACAAGTAATAGCTGTTGCAATTGCAACATTCAGACTTTCAGCAGTTTCTGATTTTTGACTAAAGTTAGGAATCAATAGTTTTCTATTCACCAGTTTTCTGATTTCCTCAGAGATGCCGTTGCCCTCATTACCCATCACTATGACGCCCTCTTTCGTTAGCTCTTGCTCATAGATGTTGGTGCCGTCCAGCAGCGTGCCATAGATAGGGACGTTAGCTTTTGCCAACAGTTCCTCCAGGTCACTATAAATAATATGTACGTGCGCGAGACTTCCCATCGTGGCTTGCACCACTTTGTGGTTATACACGTCGGCAGTATCCATCGAACAGTAGATGCTGTCTATGCCAAACCAGTCGGCTATACGAATGATTGTCCCCACGTTACCAGGGTCCTGCACCCCGTCCAGCGCCAGCGACAGGCGTCCTTCCAGTGTCTTGACGTGTGGCGTCTCAGGGATATAGAGCAATGCCAGCACCTCTTGCGGATGTTGTAGAAAGCTGATGCGTCTCAGCTCCTCGTCCGTCACTATTTGTGCGTTGTCCCTGGGTTGTGTGCTGAAGATGGTGTGGGGTTTGAAACCTGCTTTCAGCAAGTCGCCCACCACTTTAGGTCCTTCTGCCACAAACAGCCCTTCGCGTTTTCTGTTTTTCTTCAGTTCCAGCGACTTAATCAGTTTGATTTGGTTTTTGCTCAGCATACGCAATTTGATTATTTGACTGCAAAGATACAAAATAATTAAGAGTTATGGGTTATGAATTGAGAAATAATTTGTAACTTTGCACAATCAAATGCGAAAAGCCGTCGTCATAGCAGTACTTGGGATGCTTCTTCTGGCATCCTGCTCGGAAACCAAATACGTTGCCGAGGACGAGTATCTGTTGGATCGTGTTAAGGTGAAAAGCGATCGCAAGAGTCGCCATCTGAACATCTCCGAACTGAAGTCGTATATCCGCCAACGCGGCAATTCACGCTGGTTTTCTGCTGTCAAGCTGCCCCTTCGAACCTATTCCCTGTCAGGTCGCGACACCTCCAAGTGGATTAACCGCGCCCTGCGTTCAATAGGCGAGCCCCCGCAGCTTTACGACTCAGCGCAGACCCTTCAGTCTCAGATGAATCTTCAGATGCAACTGCAGAATATGGGATTCCTGCGTGCCACTGTCGATGTGCGTAATGATATCAAGGGTCGCAAACTCATTACCAACTATCTGCTGCATCCTGGCCAGCCATACTTCATCCGTCACCTGCGCTTCGATATTCAGGATTCGCTCATTGCCCGTATTCCTGATATTTACGACCCCAGCTACGTCACCCTTCGTCGAGGCATGCTGTTCAATGCTGCCAATCTCGACAACGAACGCGTTCGTATCACCAAGATGCTAACCAATCACGGCTATTACCGTTTCAACAAAGATTTCATCACCTATCGTGCTGATTCCATCGAGAACACACCCTACGTCGACCTGACGCTTGTGCTCCATCGTTTTCGCAACAACGAAGTGACAGATACCCTTCATCAGCAGTACACCATCGGAAAGATACAGTATCGTAACGGTAATGCTGAAGACTCTGTCATTCGTCTGCGTCCCAGCGTGTTGCGTGCCAACACTTTTCTCGAAGAGGATGCCTTGTATTCTGCCGAGGGGTTGCAGAGCACCTATAACCACTTCGGACGTCTGGGGGCTGTGCGCTATACCAATATCGCCTTTCGCGAGCGTCCGCAGCAGCCGGTACTCGATTGTGATATCAGCGTGAGCACCAACAAGCCCTCTACCATTTCATTCCAACCAGAAGGTACCAATACCGCTGGCGACTTGGGCGCAGCAGCTACGCTGACCTATCAGAACCGCAACATCTTCCACGGGTCGGAGAATCTGACCATCGAGCTGCGTGGTGCCTACGAAGCCATCAAGGGACTGGAGGGCTATTCTAACCACGACTTCCTGGAGTATAGTGTGGAGAGCCGCCTCACATTTCCCCGTTTTATCGCGCCTTTCCTGGCTCGCAGCTTCCGTCGTCGCATCAATGCCACGTCAGAGGTGTCGCTTCTCTATGACCTTCAGAACCGTCCTGAGTTCCATCGTCGCGTATTCTCTGTGGCGTGGCGCTATAAGTGGAACGATCAGCGTCATCACGACCGGTATCAGATCGACTTGCTCGACCTCAACTATATCTCGATGCCTTGGATCAGCGAAACGTTCCGCGAGCAATATCTCGACGATACCAGTTCGCGCAACGCCATTCTGCGCTATAACTACGAGAACCTGTTTATCATGAAGTTTGGCGTGGGCTATACCTACAATAACGGCCGCATCGCCATCAAGGCCAAGGCCGAGTCGGCAGGCAATCTGCTGAATCTGGCTTCCAACGTCTTCGGATTCCATCGCAACGAAGAAGGACAGAACACGTTTCTCGACATAGCCTATGCGCAATACGTCAAGGGCGATATCGATTTTACGCGTAATGTGCAACTGGCCTACAATAGCCAGCTGGTGTTCCATGTGGGCTTGGGCATAGCCTATCCCTACGGCAACAGCACCATTCTGCCTTTCGAGAAGCGTTATTTCTCAGGCGGTGCCAACAGTGTTCGTGGATGGAGCGTCCGTTCGTTGGGTCCTGGCAAGTTTGTGGGTACTGACGGGCGCATCGACTTCATCAACCAGACAGGCGATATGAAGCTCGACCTCAATCTGGAGTATCGAGCCCATCTCTTCTGGAAGTTTGGAGCCGCCTTGTTTGTCGATGCAGGTAACATCTGGACGCTTCGCAATTATCCTGAACAGCCAGGCGGACAGTTCCGCTTCACAGAGTTCTGGCGTCAGTTGGCTGCAAGCTACGGTTTAGGTTTACGCTTGAATTTCGACTATTTCATAGTGCGTTTCGATATGGGTATGAAGGCTGTCAATCCTGCTTACGAGACGCATCGCGAGCATTTCCCGTTGCTTTATCCCAAGCTCAGTCGCGACTTTGCTTTTCACTTCGCGGTAGGCCTTCCATTCTAACCTGCCATCCGTCTGCGCGCTTCACTACAGCCACCTTGAATGTTCCTTCCTTTTCCAGTTCAGGCGCCTTGCCCAGCGCTACCGGCTTCAGATAGTTGGTCACCGTCAGCGTTACCAGTCGCATCGTGTCGTTGGCTTCGTCGAATACTTCGCCCACCGTCACATGAGCACCGCCAGCCTCCTGCAGCAGTTTCATGTCCTGTTCCGTAGTGTTCGAAGCGGCAAACTCCAACCACTTCTGGCTTTCCTGCGTCACATACTCCTTAGCGTCCATGTAATCGCAGTTAAAATAGGCGTCAGCCCATTCCTCAGCATTGTCTTTTGCCTCTTGGTCACCACTGACTCCTTGGTTGCATCCAGCCATCAGAATAACCGTCGAGAAAAGTAAAAGCAGTTTCATAATCATTAAATTTATAAAAATATCCGTGCAAAGATAATCAAAAGTGGCGACTTTTTATTACTTTTGCATAAAAATTAATGAAACAATGCTGAAATTTATATCCTTCGGTAGTGGTAGCAGCGGTAATTGCTACTTTCTGCAGACCCCTGCTGACGGCCTGTTGATAGATATTGGGGTAGGGTTGCGCAGTCTTCGCAAGGACTGTCGTACCTATGGCGTCAGCCTCTCGGCAGTACATCATGTCCTTATTACGCACGATCATGCTGACCATATCAAGTCGGTAGGTTCGCTCAGTCACGACTTTACGCTGCCTGTCTATGCTACCCGTGAGGTGCATGCGGGCATCAACCGCAACTATTGTGTCAATAAGAAGATTGCCGACACGCTGAAGTGCTATCTAGAGAAAGGCGTCACTACCCAGTTGGGCGATTTCCTGATTACCCCATTCAATGTGCCTCATGACAGTAGCGACAATGTGGGCTATTTCATCGAGGCCGGAGGCACCAACTTCTGTCTGATTACTGATGCCGGCACCGTCACCGATGAGATGCGCACCTATATCAGCCGTGCTCGTAATCTCGTCATCGAGGCCAATCATGATGTCGAAATGGTGCAGAGCGGACCCTATCCGCAGTTCCTCAAAGACCGCATCCTCTCTGGTACAGGCCATCTGTCGAACCACACCTGTGGTGAGACCATCGCCCAGAACATGAGCGAGGATCTGAAGCGTGTGTGGCTCTGTCATCTCAGCGAAGAGAACAATCATCCAGAATTAGCGCGCAAGACGGTCGAAACCATCCTGCGCGGCTATGGTATCGTAGTTGGTGCCGACTTGCAGCTTGAGGTGCTTAAGCGCAACACCCCCACGGGTCCTTTCGAACTCTAGTCTTATCGATAGAGATAGTAACTGCCCCCGTTGCTCTGACAGTATTTCCTGAGCAAATCTTGAATATACAGCGCGTTTTCCAGGACGCGCTTTTCATTTCCGTCGTAGCCATTGATGAGCACCAACAGATGTGTTGTCTCCAGTGTCATCTTTGTTCGTTCATGGTCACTGGTTGGTGTACCAACACCACCTTCCGCATCGCGATATACGGGTAGTCCATGTATGTTAATCATCCCACGTCCAATACCCTCGTAAGGTTCACCCTCTCGTCCTATGCCCAGTGTTAGCGTATCGCCCACAAACTTGTCTGCATCAAATCCGCCTATGCTGTATCCATAGGCAATGCTCGCCAGGTTTATCAAGTCTACCAGCGTGTCTCTCTGGTATAGCTCTTTGCCCAGAAGCATTCTCCTTATCAGCGCTTCCGATGCAGGTCGATAGCGCGAGGGGTCCTTACCACAGGCTCTGTACACCCGTCTTGTGGCGTTGATACTCTTAATCTCTTTCAGTGTCTCAGTAGTCAGTTCACCTTTGAGCCGTTCGCCTAGTGCATGTATTTCTGCCCACAGCTCAGCACAGAATTCCGTGTTCACCACCTCAGCTTCAACAGATGCGCCGACAAATTCCGGACACACCTTCTCAATCTCGTTAGATACTATAACCTTCATAATGCAAAGTTACTAATAAAAATACTTATTCACAAATAAAAGGAAGGAAAATGTTTAAATATAATGTCGCATTCGTCAATAAAATAGATAGCATTGCCTTGGTTTTATCAAACATTGTCATTGTTTTAACAAATGCTGATGCAGTTTTAACTTTATCCCGTACCTTTACACTTCTAAACCCATCTCTTTGCATACTTTTCCCTGTACCTCCCTCTTTTTTATCCGGGAGCAATCCAACACCTTTCCACGTCTCTCGTGTTCACCGTACACCGATAACCTTGGTGTGACAATTTGTTTTAAGTTTAGAGAGGAAATATGGACATAATATTTTAATATTTAAAATAAATATCGTACCTTTGCAACAAGAATGAATTACTAACATAGAAGATTATGGCAAAAAACAAGAGATTTGTCTGGGAGAATGTCCAGACCGGCTTAATGAAAGAGACGACTATCATTATTGACAAAGAGACTGGTGTGAACTACTTATTTGTTCAGCATGGCTATGCCGGTGGACTCACCCCAATGCTTGATAAGAATGGGAAGCCTATCATCACGCCCCCGAATGAGATCATTGACTGAAAACATTGGATAGCATCCTATTATCATCAAAAAAAAACAAATGAATAAGAAAACTATGACAATTCTGTTGCTGTCTATATGCTGGCTGACAGCAATTGCAAACAACTTTGAGACAGCAACTTCAGCTGTATCAAACATGCGTGTAGGTTGGAATCTAGGTAATACACTCGACAGTAATTCGGGCGATGTGAACAATATGTGGATTGAAGCTTGGACAGACCGTACACCAAGCAGTTATGAGAAGTCTTGGGGGCAGCCAGTCACCAAGGCGGAGCTTATAAAGATGTTCAAGGAAGCTGGTTTTAACGCCATTCGCGTGCCTGTAACATGGTATCCACACATGGAGGCGACATTCGCTTCTGTCAAGTGGGATAATGCCAAGAATGCGCTGGCACCTTGGGATATCGCCAACGACGACATCGGCACAAAGATTCAAGAGGCCTGGATGAAGCGCGTGCATGAAGTCGTCGACTATGTCATCAACCAAGGAATGTATTGCATACTGAACGTCCATCACGATACAGGAGCCGCCAACACTGCTTGGCTTGTGGCAAGCAACAAGGATTATAACCTTCAGAAAGAGCGCTTCGAGGCCGTTTGGAAACAAATTGCCGAGGAATTCAAGGACTACGACGAGCACCTGCTCTTCGAGGGATACAACGAGATGCTCGATTCCTACGACTCCTGGTGCTTCGCATCGTTTGGCACATCGTCAAATTACAACGCCAGCGTTGCCACCGAAGCCTATAATGCCATTAACAACTATGCCCAAAGCTTTGTTAATGCGGTGCGTTCTACAGGCGGCAACAATGCGCAGCGCAACCTGATAGTATGCACTTATGGTGCCTGTAGCGGCAGCGGTAAGTGGAACACCCATCTGCAAGACCCGCTGAAGGAAATGAAGTTGCCTACCGACAACGTGAGCAACCATCTTATCTTTGAAGTGCATAGCTATCTGGACATCAAGAAAATTAACGATACCAAGAAAGAAGTAGATCAGATGATTGACGACATCAAAAAACATCTTGTTGCTAAGGGCGCACCTGTTATCTTTGGCGAATGGGGTATCACTACTGATAAAGGTTACGACGACTATCGCAGTAACATGCTAGACTTTGCACGTTACTTTGTGGAGCAGACCAAAGCCAACGGAATGGGTACCTTCTATTGGATGGGACTGTCAGACGCTGAACATCGCAGTGTGCCGGAATTTAATCAGATTGACCTTAAAGATGCCATCATCAAAGGTTACTACGGCGATAATGGTTATTCTGGAATTGCTTCGACAAGCCTTTCACCATCGACAGTCGTCATGGGGTATTACAATATACGAGGACATCGACTCTCTGGTCTACAACGAGGACTTAACATCATTAAAATGAGTGATGGTTCTGTTAGGAAAATCGTTAAATAGAAACAAAATTTCATGACAAGTTCTTAAGTTATGAGATATTTTGTATGGTTTAGTTACGACGGTACACGCTATCACGGATGGCAGAACCAGCCGAATGGGGTAACGGTGCAGAGCGAACTGGAGCGCTGCATGTCGGTGTTGTTGCGCAGGGGAATCAGCGTGACAGGAGCCGGCAGGACGGACGCTGGTGTTCACGCACGGATGATGGCGGCTCACTTTGACACGGACGAGGAGATAGACACCCAGATGCTGGCGAAGAAGCTGAACGGCATGTTGCCACAGGACATCAGCGTAGACAGGGTTGAGTGCGTCAACGACGAACTGCACGCACGATTCTCGGCTAAGGCACGCACCTACCACTATTATATACACACGAAGAAGGACCCGTTCTTGCGGCACTACTCGCTGGAGACGCACTACTCGCTGGACTTTGAGCACATGAACGAGGGTGGGCGAGTGCTGATGGAATACAGCGACTTCGGTGCCTTCTGCAAGGCAGGATCGGACGTGAAGACGACGATATGCCACGTGACGAGGGCCGAATGGGTGAGAACATCGGACACGAGCTGGTATTTCGTGATTACGGCCAACCGCTTTCTGCGCAATATGGTGAGAGCGGTGGTGGGTACGCTGATTGAGGTGGGGCGAGGACGTATGACCATCGATGAACTGCGACAGGTGATAGAAGGTAAGAAGCGGACGATGGCGGGTGAATCGATGCCTGCCAAGGCGCTGCATTTAGAAAAGGTGGAGTATTAGGATAGATATGGCTTGGTTACTATTAGCTTTTGCATCGGCAGCCCTGCTGGGATGCTACGACTCGTTTAAGAAAGAAGCACTGCGCGGCAATGCGGTAATTCCCGTCTTGTTTCTGAATACGCTGTTTTCTTCAATTATCTTTCTGCCGTTCATCGTGCTGAGTGCGACGACGAACACGCTGGACGGTACGATTCTGCACGTGGCGGAAGGCGGATGGGAGATGCACAAATACATCTTGCTGAAGGCGCTTATCGTACTGAGCAGCTGGATATTGGGCTATTTCGGTATGAAGCATCTGCCGCTGACCATCGTTGGCCCTATCAATGCCACGCGCCCTGTGATGGTGCTGGTGGGTGCGCTGCTAGTGTTTGGCGAGCGGCTGAACGTGTGGCAATGGGTAGGTGTGATGCTGGCTGTGGCATCGTTTCTGATGCTGAGCCGCAGTGGCAAGAAGGAGGGTATCGACTTCAAGCGCGATCACTGGATATGGATGATTGTGGGTGCGGCGGCTCTGGGTGCACTGAGCGGATTGTACGACAAATATCTGATGGCACCTGTGGAGAGCGGTGGCGTAGGATTGGACAGAATGATGGTGCAGTCGTGGTATAACATCTATCAGTGCGGCATGATGCTGCTGATGCTCTGGCTGCTGTGGTGGCCTAAGCACGAGCAGACGACGCCTTTCCACTGGGACTGGGCCATTATTGGCGTGAGCCTGTTTCTGTCGACTGCCGACTTCATGTATTTCTACTCGCTGTCGTTGCCTGATGCCATGATATCCATCGTGTCGATGGTGCGCAGGGGCAGTGTGGTAGTAAGCTTCCTGTTTGGAGCACTCTTCTTCCACGAAAAGAATCTGAAGGCCAAAGCGTTCGACCTGGCTTTGGTGTTGTTAGGCATGATCTTCCTCTACATCGGCTCCGCGTAGGATGATGCTGGTGGCGCCAAGAGTGAAGAGGGTACCGTCTTCGATGATGCGACGCTCGCGAGGTTGCAGTTCGACATCGCCCACAAAGGTACCCGTATTGCTGTTGTTATCAGACAAAGTATAACGTAGCGTGCCCTGCTTGGTGCGCGAGACGGTGATGGTGCAATGGTTGAGGTCGACACTGGGATCGACAGTCTCGAAAGCCGTATTGATAGGGTTGCCCTTCTGATAACGACCTATAACGTTATCGCCCATGCGTAAAGGGATGACCTGCTTGTAGTGAAACACATTCTCGATGACGACAATGCTGCCACATCCCTGGGCGTTTTCCTGTTCGTCGGGCTGTTCATCCTTCTGCGTATTGCGAAGCTTGGACACACCAATGCGGATGCCAAACTCCTTACCGCATTCGTCACACTTGAATACCAGCGACTGACCAGCAGTATACTTGGTCTCGTCGAAAATAATGTAATGGTCGCACTTAGGACATCTGACTCGCTTCATACTTTCTTCTTATATACCCAGGCTTCGCAGAATTCATCGTTCTTCAAAGTCATGCGGTTCAGCTGGTTATAGGCATCGGAAGAGGTGGCGAACTCACCACAAATAACGCGTACTATCTTATTATGTACGAACACCTTGGCTTGCGAATAACCTTGCTGGTGTAAGCGATTGACGTAATCTTCGGCATTGCTGAGCTTCACCTGGCTGGCCAGCACGATGCAATAGGGGGCATCAGCCTGCTCAGTCTGCTCGGGAGCTGCAGCGGGGGCGTCCTTGACAGTCTGAGGAGCCTGAGGAGCCTTGGGCTCAGCCTTAGCCACAACCTTGGTAGGCTCTTGCTTAATGGGCTGTGCAGGAATCATATTGGTGTCCTGCGGAATGAGCTTATAGAGAATGGTGCCCTGCAGCTGAGACATGGTCTGCGAACCCAGGTCGCTGTTGACGACTGGCGTAGCAAACAGGAAGAAGACGATAATGGCGGCAGCAGTGGCCACAGCGGCACGTACCCACGACATCTTGATTTGAAGGGCACGGTTCTCGTCGTCATCATCGTGACTGATGATATCGATGAGTGCAGGAGTAGGCTCGTCGGCTGACTCCTCAACGTCAGTCACCGTCTCGATTGGTGCCAAGGCGGCAGCAGCTTCCTCGACCAGCGGCTTACGGTCCTTGATGCGCTTAAACTGATAAGCGTCGAGGCCATAGGAAATGGGGGTAAGGATGCCCGACTCGCAGGGGTCGAACTCGATATTGCCATCAAGATTGACGCGCAACATACCCAGATCGGTGAGGTGGTATTCGCCTTCGTCGCTCAGTATCTGCTTCAACTGGCTTACTTCGTTATCAATCGTGCGCTGGGCTTCAGGATAGCTCAGGTCGTAAGCCTCGATATACGACTGTGCCAACAGCGAATCGTTGAGCTGGAGCTGAGGATTGAAACCAAGAGCTCGCATGGGTGGCAAGAACAAACGCTCCTCGTCGTTGTAACGGGAAGGAATCTGATGGGCCACAAAGCCTCCGAAGCCAGGTACAATAACGCAATCGTGCGTTAAAAGTAGTATCTCAATATGTCGTTGAAGTCGAATCACGTGGCAAAATTAAGAAGATTTTATGAAACAAACAAATAAAAATCAAATAAAAAACAAAAAAAGAAGAAAAAAGGGCTCTTTGCTTTATTATTCGGAATAATTTTTGTACTTTTGCACACTAATAGAAGTAAAACGAAAATGATGGAATTCAAGCAAACTGAGATTGAAGGCGTGTATATCATTGAGCCTCGGGTATTTACCGATGCAAGAGGCTACTTCTTCGAGGCATGGAAACGCGAAGAATTTGAACAGCATATCGGACATGTAGATTTCATTCAGGACAATGAGTCGAAGTCGTCGAAAGGTGTCTTGCGCGGTCTGCACTATCAGAAAGGCGAGTTGTCGCAAGCTAAACTGGTGCGAGTCATTAAAGGCAAGGTGCTGGATGTGGCTGTCGACTTGCGCAAGCAGAGTGCCACCTTTGGCAAGCACGTCATGGTGGAACTGAGCGAGGACAACAAGCGCCAGTTCTTTATTCCGCGTGGGTTTGCACATGGATTTCTGGTGTTGAGCGACGAGGCTATCTTTACTTATAAGGTAGATAACGTGTATGCACCACAGGCAGAAACGGGTATCCGTTGGAACGATCCTACACTGGGCATTGAGTGGCCTATCAGTCAGGATGAGGTGTTGACCAGTGAGAAGGACTTGAAGCAACCGCTGTTTAAGGACGCAGAAGTTTTCTAATTAAAAGATATCAATTAACAATTTAAACATTATCGATTTAGTATGAATATTGCAATTGTAGGAACAGGTTATGTAGGACTGGTTTCAGGAACGTGTTTTGCTGATACGGGCGCAACGGTGACCTGTGTAGATGTAGACGAAAAGAAGATTGAGAGGCTGAAGAACGGCGAGATTCCCATCTACGAGCCAGGATTGGATGAATTGGTGAAGAAGAACGTAGCCGCAGGTCGACTGAAGTTTTCCACTGACTTGGCATCAGTGCTGAACGATGTAGAGATTGTGTTCTCAGCTGTAGGTACACCACCTGATGAGGATGGTAGTGCCGATTTGAAATATGTGTTGCAGGTGGCTCGTACCATTGGACAGAATCTGGAGAAATACGTGGTGGTGGTCACTAAGTCGACAGTTCCTGTAGGTACAGCTGCCAAAGTTCGCAAAACCATTGAAGAAGAGCTGGAAAAGCGAGGCAAGAAAGACTTGGAATTCGACGTGGCATCGAACCCTGAATTCCTGAAAGAAGGTAATGCAATCAAGGATTTTATGTCGCCTGACCGTGTGGTAGTAGGTGTGGAGAGTGAGCACGCCAAGAAGGTGCTGACAAAGCTCTACAAGCCATTCCTGATTAACAATTTCCGTGTAATCTTCATGGATATTCCATCGGCTGAGATGACGAAATATGCTGCCAACTCGATGCTGGCAACACGTATCTCGTTTATGAACGATATTGCCAACCTCTGCGAAAGGGTAGGTGCTGATGTCAATATGGTGCGAGCCGGTATTGGCGCCGACACACGCATAGGCCGTAAGTTCCTGTATGCAGGTTGCGGTTATGGCGGAAGCTGTTTCCCCAAGGACGTGAAGGCACTCATCAAGACGGCTGATAAGAACGGGTACTCGATGGAGGTGCTGAAAGCCGTAGAGCGCGTGAACGAGCGTCAGAAGAGTATCCTCTTCGACAAATTGGTAAAGGCCTTTGGCAGCAAGGAAGCACTGAAAGGTAAGACGATTGCTATGTGGGGTCTGTCGTTTAAGCCTGAGACGGACGACATGCGCGAATCGACAGCTCTAGTGATGATCCAACTGTTGCTGGACGCTGGTTGCAACGTCAGAGCCTACGACCCTGTGGCCATGAACGAGTGTAAGCGCAGAATTGGAGATAGCGTGACCTACTGCAACGACATGTATGACGCCGTGCTGGATGCCGATGCCCTGCTCCTGCTGACGGAGTGGAAGGAATTCCGCCTGCCAACGTGGGGTGTCATCAAGAAGGCTATGAAGCAGGCTCTGGTGATTGATGGACGAAACATTTTCGATATCGAAGACTTGGAAGAAAATGGTTTCGAATATCACTGTATTGGTAAGTAAATGAACGGAAAAAGAATAAATATTATCATCTGTATCGTGTCTTTGCTCGCTGGCTTTACGGCCTGTGGGCAAAAGACAGATACGAAAAATAAGCAAGAAAGCAGGGAAGCTAAGCAACTGCTGCAGGGCGTATGGATGGACGAGGAAACAGAATCAGTGGCCTTTCGCATGAAAGGTGATACAGTGTATTATGCTGATTCGACCTCAGTACCAGCCTATTTTAAAGTCGTGGACGACACACTCTATCTGGGCAGCGTCGGCAACCACATAGAAAAACACATGGAGCACGTGTTGTGGATTAAGAACCAGAACAACGAAGTGCTTAAATTTGTCAAGACGGACGAAGAGAATCCGGATATCATGTTCAAACAAAAGAACACAGAAGTTCAGACGCTGACAGAGGTACTGAAGCGTGATACTGTGGTATTCCACAACGGCACACGCTATCACTGCTATATAGCCATTAATCCCACGAAATACAAGGTGACCAGACAGGCGGTGAACGACGATGGACTGGTGGTTGATAACGTGTATTACGACAACATCATTCACGTCAGCATCTTCAACGGTAACCAACAACTGTTCTCGAGTGACATGCGAAAGAACATCTATGAAAAAAGCCTGCCACAGGCGTTTCTGCAACAGGCTATCTTTAATGATATGACATTCAACAAGGTCGACGATCAGGGTTTTCACTTTGATGCATCACTCTGCATCCCTGAAGAAGCCAGCTGCTATCTCATCGATCAAGTCATATCGTTCAGTGGTAAGACGAGCAGCCGGCTTCTGGAGTATTAATAGAAAATCATCGACAACGTGTAGGCCACAATGGTCGATACACAGACACTGATAAGTCCCGGCATCATGAACGAGTGGTTCAGCAGGTACTTACCAATAATCGTTGTGCCACTGCGGTCGAAGTTGACCGTCGCAATATCAGAAGGATAGTTGGGGATGAAGAAGTAGCCGTAGACACTTGGCAGCACACCCAGCAATACTGGACCTGCGATACCCAGCGAGTAAGCCAACGGTAACATGGCCACCACAACGGCACCCTGAGAATTGATTAATACCGACACGAGGAAGAAAACGAAGGCGATACTCCAAGGATACTGGGCCACAACACCAGCCAACATCACCTTCATCTCGGTCATGTAATTAGAGAAATAAGTGTCGGCTAGCCAAGCAATACCGTAGATGGCAACCACAGCCACCATACCCGACTGCCACACCGGACCGGCAACGGCTTTCTTCGGGGCTGCCTTACAGAAGATAATCATCAGGGCGGCAGCAGAAATCATGACAACCTGAATGACAATGTTCATAGGCAGCGTCTTGTCATACCATTCGGTGGTGCCCTTCAAGTAAACGTTAGCCTTTACCAACTGGTCGCCCGAAACGGACAAGTCAGGGCTTATATAGAGGGCATTGGAATCCTGAACAGCACGTAAGGTCCTGTAGGATGGCAGCGCATCCTGGAAAATGGCGAAGAAGACGATGACAACCAGCGCACCGAGGAAAATGTAGACGGCATTCTTAGCTGACTGTGGAATCTCTTTGTCCAGCGTGGTAGCAGAATTACCATATATGTACTCATACTGTGCAGGGTCTTTCAGACGAGCCTGGAACTTAGGATCCTTGTCGAGATCCAATCCGCGATGATAGCTGGCAGCAGCAGCAGCCATCAGTCCACAAACGCAAGCTGGAATGCTGACCATGAGGACCTGAGGAATGGTGATGTCAAAACCATTGGTGTTGGAGATGCTGACAAAGGCCACCACAGCGGCAGCAATGGGTGAGCACGTGATACCGACCTGAGAGGCAATTGAGGCCACGCCACAGGGGCGTTCAGGACGGATGCCTTTCTTCAGCGCAATGTCGCAGATAATCGGCATCAAGGTGTAAACCACGTGTCCTGTTCCAACAAGCACAGTCAGGAAGAAAGTACATAACGGAGCCAGGAAGGTGATGCGGTCAGGATGTTTACGCAGCAGTCTTTCTGCAATCTGGATCAGCCAGTCCATACCGCCTGAAGCCTGCATAATACCAGCACAGGTTACGGCTGCAATAATGATGTAGATAACATCGGTAGGTGGAGAACCTGGTTTCATACCGAAACCAAAGACCAAGATAGCGAGGCCGATACCTGAAATAGCACCCAGCGCAAGACTACCATAACGTGAACCAACCCAAAGTGCTCCAAGCACAATTATGAGTTGAAGGATCATTACTAATGACATACTTTTCTTTTTTTGTGTTTAGTTATTAATAGTTTAAATGTAGTTGCTAGATGAATAGAACTGTAAGTCCTGCCATTACGATGCTGACCATTGACATGAGCTTGATCAGGATGTTCAGCGAAGGACCAGAGGTATCTTTAAATGGATCGCCGACAGTATCGCCCACGATGGTAGCCTTATGAGCGAACGAGCCCTTGCCACCAAAGTTGCCTTCTTCGACCATCTTCTTGGCATTATCCCAGGCACCGCCAGCATTAGCCATAAAGACTGCAAGGGTGAAGCCACCGGCCAAGCCACCAACAAGAAGTCCTAAGACACCAGCAACACCCAAGACGCAACCCACTATGATGGGGATAGCAATAGCCAACAACGATGGGAAAATCATCTCACGCTGAGCAGCACGCGTAGAAATCTCTACGCATGAGCCGTAATCAGGCGTACCAGTACCCTCAAGAATACCAGGAATCTCCTTAAACTGACGACGAACTTCCTCAACCATCTTCTGGGCTGCACGGCCCACAGCCTCCATAGTGAGTCCGCAGAAAAGGAATGCTGCCATAGCGCCGATGAATGCACCTACGAGCACTTTAGGATTCATGAGGTTAACCTGGAAGTAGTTCATGAAGTCTGGAATAGTAGCGGCAGAAGCACTGATGACTTCACCCTTCACATTTTCCATCATGACACCAGCACGCTCCATCGCGATCTTGATTTCCTCAATATATGAAGCCAACAAAGCGAGAGCTGTGAGAGCAGCTGAACCAATAGCAAAGCCTTTACCCGTAGCAGCTGTAGTATTACCCAGTGCATCAAGGGCGTCTGTGCGATGACGTACTTCTTCGCCCAGCTCACTCATCTCGGCATTACCTCCTGCGTTGTCTGCAATAGGTCCGTAAGCATCAGTTGCAAGCGTGATGCCCAACGTAGAAAGCATTCCAACAGCAGCAATACCAATACCATACAGGCCATGAGCGAGACTTTCAGACGACATGCTGAGGTCGAAACCATTGGCAAAACCAAAGCTGAGAATGATAGCTACACCAATGGTAATAACAGGAATGCAGGTTGAAATCATACCCGTTCCTATACCTTTTATAATAACAGTAGCAGAACCTGTAAGACCTGCCTCTGAAATCTTCTGGGTGGGCTTGTAGCTATGCGAAGTGTAGTATTCTGTTGCCTGTCCGATAATGACTCCTGCTGCAAGACCGCTGATGACGGAGAACGAGAGACCAAGCCAATTCTCAATACCCAGGAAATAAAGGATGGCGAATGTGGCAATGGCAATCAGAATGGCACTGACATTGGTACCCAGCGACAAAGAGCGCAGCAGGTCCTTCATGGTTGCGCCTTCCTTAGTACGAACGAGGAAGATGCCGAACAACGACAGGAAGACACCTACGGCAGCAATCAACATCGGCGCAATGACAGCCTTCAACTGGATGTCAAGACCAGCAACACTAAAGGCCGCAGCACCAAGCGCAGCAGTACTGAGCACTGAACCGCAATACGACTCGTAAAGGTCGGCACCCATACCAGCCACGTCGCCAACGTTATCACCAACATTATCAGCGATGGTAGCAGGATTGCGTGGGTCGTCCTCAGGAATGTCGGCTTCTACCTTTCCTACGATATCAGCACCCACATCGGCAGCTTTCGTATAGATACCACCACCAACACGTGCAAAGAGGGCCTGTGTAGAGGCACCCATACCAAAGGTCAGCATAGTTGTAGTAATGGTGATAAGCGAATCGTCTGTCAAACCATTCAGCGCAATAAACCAAATGGCAATGTCAAGCAAACCAAGACCTACCACCGTGAGACCCATGACGGCACCAGAACGGAAAGCCACCTTCAAACCACCATCCAGACTCTTGCGAGCTGCATTAGCTGTACGGGCTGAAGCATAAGTGGCGGTCTTCATGCCGAAGAAGCCTGCCAGACCGGAGAAGAGACCACCCGTCAGGAAGGCAAATGGAACCCACGGGTTCTGGACGTTCAGTCCGTAGGCCATGAATGCAAACAGCGCACAAAGCACGGCAAACACGATGCCAACGACCTTGTACTGTTGCCACAGATAAGCCATAGCACCTTTTCTCACGTAGAGGGCAATCTCCTTCATGCGGGGCGTTCCCTCGTCTTCCTTCATCATCTGAGTGAAGAAAAACCAAGCCATGCCCAAAGCCACGATTGAGGCGATGGGCACGAGCCAGAATACACTTGGAATGTTCATAAAAAGAGTTATAGATTTAAGTTAATGGAAATCATTGTCTTTAAGAGAGTAGGGGAGGCTTCTTACTCGTCGGCAATATAGTCGGAAAGACTCTCTGCATCCTCGTCGTCTACTTCGCCAATTTCGAACGTGGTGCGATAGTTGTCTTCTGTTATATCGTCATCGTTGGGGCCTTCCAACTCTACATCATCCTCATCGGGCTTGTTGTAATCGTCGATGATTTCAACGTCAGCATCCTCGTCTTCCTCTTCTTCGTCGTCCTTAGGTTCGTCGAACTTCATACGCGGCTTGAGGGTTTCAGGCTTGAGCTTGGCAAAGATAGCCTCGACCCATGTGCCTTTTGCTACTTCCAGCACCTCATAACCGTCGGCAATCTTTTTCTCATACATGCCACCCTTCTTGTGTAGACGATCCTTGGGAAGGGTTGTAGTGGAAATATCAAAACCACTCTCAATAATATCCTGAATAGACTGAGAAAGCGAATCCCAGCCACCTCCGAAGTTGCGATCCAGCACCTCCATCAGCTTTGCTGCTGAAATGTGGCGAATATTTTCGTATGTAAGATCAGTCACACGTGTGATAGCACGTTTCTTGATGGCCCAAGTCATGTGCGCATTCTCGTTCAGCTTGATTGATCCAATCTTGTAACCCTGCTTGATGTATTTGTCCTGAACAAGTTTACTGTCGTCCTTGATTTCTTCAATCATAAAGGCACTACGAATAATATCAGCAAAATGACGCAGGCTATCTTTGAGCTCGGCATCTTTCTCTGCTGCTTCCATCATGCGGAAGATGTCGTTTTCCTGTACATCCCATACAGAACTCTTGTTCAAAGTCTTCAGACTCAGCGTCTTGCTGGATGATTCTTTTGTTGTTTCTTTGTCTTTTTTCATATTTTCTTGCTATAATTTGCTTATTTCTCTGCAAATGTACATACTTTATTTACTATTTACAAGTTTTTGGAGAGAAATTTTTAATATTTTTGGTTTTTAGCCGACTAATTTGTATCTTTGCACTAAAATTCAAGGTATGACAGAACCATTAGCGGAACGACTTCGGCCCAAAACGTTGGACGATTACATTGGGCAGAAACATCTGGTTGGCGAGGGAGCAGTACTGCGTAAAATGATTGACGCAGGACGAATTTCGTCGTTTATTCTGTGGGGACCTCCAGGCGTAGGGAAAACGACGCTGGCTCAGATTATAGCCAACAAGTTGGAAACGCCTTTCTTTACATTGTCTGCTGTGACAAGTGGCGTCAAAGACGTAAGAGACGTGATAGAAAGAGCTCAGAAGGGCCGTTTTTTCAATGAAGCTTCACCTATTTTATTTATAGATGAGATTCATCGATTCTCCAAATCACAGCAGGACTCATTGTTAGGTGCCGTCGAAAAGGGTATTGTTACTCTCATTGGTGCTACTACAGAGAATCCTTCGTTCGAGGTCATACGTCCCTTGTTGTCGCGATGCCAATTGTATGTCTTAAAATCGCTGGAAAAATCCGATTTAGAGGAACTCCTGCAACGAGCACTGACAAAGGATATCTATCTTCGTGAGAAAAACATTGAACTCCAAGAGACGGGAGCTCTGATGAGATTTAGCGGTGGCGATGCGCGCAAGTTGTTGAATATTCTTGAATTAGTAGTTGAAACAGCTGGTAGTGAAACCATTGTTATTACCGATTCCTTTGTAGAACAATGTCTCCAACAGAATCCTCTGGCTTACGACAAAGATGGCGAAATGCATTATGACATCATTTCGGCTTTTATCAAGTCTATCAGAGGGTCTGACCCTGATGCAGCGCTTTATTGGATGGCTCGTATGATAGAGGGTGGGGAAGCGCCTGAGTTTATTGCCCGCCGTCTGGTGATTTCTGCAGCTGAAGATATAGGACTTGCTAATCCTAACGCTTTACTTTTGGCTAATGCTGCTTTTGATGCTGTGATGAAGATAGGATGGCCAGAAGGGCGCATCCCATTAGCAGAATGTGCTGTCTATCTGGCTACATCGCCCAAGAGTAATTCTGCATATATGGGCATTAACGATGCTTTAGGATTGGTAAAACAGACTGGTAATCAGCCTGTTCCATTGCATCTTCGCAATGCGCTAACTACACTAATGAAGGATCTGGGCTATAGCGACGGCTATCGTTATCCACACGATTTTCCAGGCAATTTCACACCTCAGCAGTATATGCCGGATGCTCTGCAACAAGAGCGTTTGTGGCATGCTCAGCATTCTCCTTCAGAACAGAAGCTATACGAACGGATGATTCAATGTTGGGGAAAACGCTTTGAAGATAAATAATAAGACCGTTTTGGTATATTATGATAAATAGAGATAGTATTTGAATATGGAATATAATGAAATAGTCACCCAGGTGATAGAGTTTTTGGGTACTTTTGCTTTTGCCATTTCTGGCATTCGACATGCTGCTGCTAAACATTTCGACTGGTTTGGGGGATACGTATGCGGTATCGCTGTTGCTATCGGTGGCGGAACTATTCGCGATGTCATGCTTGGTGCAACGCCTTTCTGGATGACGAATCCTTTTTATATGATCTGTACGGCATTGGCTCTTATTTTCGTCATTATTTTCGCCAAACACATGGAAGGTCTCAGAAATACGTGGTTTGTATTCGATACATTAGGCCTTGCACTTTTCACGATTGCTGGCATTCAAAAATCGCTGCTTTTCGGACAACCATATTGGGTTTGTATCATTATGGGCTGTATAACGGGTTCAGCCGGTGGCGTCATTCGTGATGTTCTTCTAAATAATGAGCCTGTCATTTTCCAAAGAGAAATCTACGCAATGGCTGCAGTAGCAGGAGGAATTATTTATTGGCTTCTTGACGATATAGGAACACCAATAGAAGCAACAGTCATTATTTCATTCCTCTTAACGTGTTTTATCCGATTTTTGGCCGTCCGATATCATCTGTCATTACCTAAGCTAAAATAAGAATGAGGATTTCAAAACAATCAGCATTATGATAAATACACTTTTTCGCCTAAGGTACGAATAAGGTAACAGAAAACCAAACTTTTTGAGTTTCTGCGTGCAAACGCACCCTCATGCCTAAACAACATGAGGGTGCTTCTTGTCCACTTTCCTACTTTCCTACTTTCTGCATTCAAATGACAGGAAGTTCGGAAACGAGCTTCTTATAGTGACCACGCATGGTGCGCTCGATGCATTTGTCATCTTCCAGACGCTGCAAGGTTTTCTGTCCTGCGCGATTATTGGCATAGCCGAAGGTCTGGGCAAACTGTTCCGTGCTAAATTCCGAAGGCAACAGACGGAAACACTCTTGGAACTTATTCGTGCGCCGACGCTGCTGGGCGGCATCCTTCAACTGATTGTCGTAGTAGAGACGATGCAGCTCGTAATACCAGAAATGCTGTGTGCGGTACTGAATATCACCTACTAAATCTGCCAGTGACATGTCGGTAGCGTCGATGGTGTACGTGCCTGTAGATTCACGTTCTTGCCAATGACGCATGTGCAGCCACGGCGCAGACACGTTGATCATGTGATATGGAATTCTCTTGAGTTGTAACCAATCCGCACGGTCCTCATCGTTGAACTCGGCAATGGCACGTCGCTGGTCGAGCCATTCGTGAACGTGCTCCACCAATGGCCATAGAGGCAGTTCTCCGCGACACTGGTCAAGCTTGTAGGCCCACTGCTTCAGCGTGTCGTTGTAGGCATCGATTTTGGAATCCTCCTTGCGGCGCAGGGGCATGATTTTGAAATCGTCACGCCCCATTGGGATGGTACAAGTACGAGTATCGAGACCTGAATTTACGTTCCTTTCATTCACGAGCTTTGGAAGTGTGATGGGACAAAAGGTTTCAATTTGGTTCCAAAATACCCTATAGCGCCCTGATACAGACTGCTTGTTAGAATAGTGTTGCGAATCCCACTCCCCATGAAATGAGAGCAAAACAGCTGTGGAGCGGCTTATCCAACTGCCTGCCTTACCAATCTCCACATCTTTTTCCGAAGAACATGTTACCATGTGGCGTCCCATCATCTCACCATCCACTTCCTCCTTGCAGTTGGCCATCGAACGGATGAATTCGCTATTACTGCTTCGATATCCAAACATGCGATTGAATATTGCTGGGCGAAGGTCTTTCTCTTTGTTAGCACCCTTGGCGTCTGTGGATTCTTTCCAGCCGTTTGTGCTCTCATCGGCCAAGGCTCCCTCGGCGATGATTGGAGCCAGCAGCAGGTCGCAAATACGCCGCAGGCAATGTTTGCCCGATGCGGGGTCGCCTACGCCCCAGATGATGTAGTTCAGACGCTGACGCTCACCCTCGTTGGCATAAAAATAATAATATGTCAAATCCATACATGTCCCCAGCATCGCAGCGGATGCAAAGAGCAGGAAGGGCCACAGACGGCGAGGATGAGGTTCGCAGACCTCACGCAGACATGGGTACACGTCAAAGAAGCCCTCTATCTGATCGCACCAGCGGTCGAAGGGCAAGTCAGCCATAGGGTCGGCGTTCTTGTTTGCCGACATCTGAACTGCTACGCTGGCACTGGCCTTAGGCATCAGGTCGGTGAGACGCTTGGGCAGCTTGGTTATCAGCGGACGCTGACTTACGGTGCGCAACACGTTCTCCAGCTCATTGGGTTCTCGTGTAGTCCACTGTTTGATGTAGTCCAGGTTCAGGGCGACCTTCAATGCCTCTGCCTGATTGTTGTCGTTAGCAAAGAGCAACCATGCGGCCGTCTCGCTCATGAAAGTCTTGTGGTGGTCGCCATCCTCGATGCCTTCCTTGTAGAGCTCGTTTAGGGCACGTGCCAGCACCTCCTGTTTGGGTGTGAGAGGAGGTGGTGTCGATGTGGTCACTTGCTCTTGAAAAGAGGGCTGTAGTTGTATGGCATTGTTCTGACCGGCTTTGCGCTGTTCTTTCAGCTGGCGGTCATATTCCTGCCACTTCGGGTCGGTGGGTGTCGAGTCACCCTTGGGCAGCAGGCGATAGCGATCGCCTTGCTGCAAGTCATAATCGGTTCTTACGATTTCTTCAGTCATAATAATACATTTTAATGGTTAAACAATTCTTTCTCATCGCAGTAGAGCACATCGTCGGGCGTAGTCAGAAATGAAAGCCTGCTACTGTCTTTGCAGGCATCATCTACCCACTGCAAAACGCCAAGACGCTCTGCCATCTGCCACTGCTGACAAATCAGGTTGTGGGGATATTCAGGGTCAGCCTTGAACACAATCTTCATCCCGTCCTCTGATGCTGATACATAGACCAATAAGATGCCGAGTTCCTTGAAGTCATGCTCCTGTTGCAGACGTACAAACACTTCACGAGGATTGCCGCAATGGTCCACATCGATAACAGCGAGACCAGAGAGGTAGGCATAGCGCATGTCGCGCCAACGCCCAGACTTGCCATAGTTGTATTTCTTCTGAGGGTCATCGCCTGTGCTTATGGCATACTCGGCAGCCTGAAAACATGCACCAGGCAGGGTGCGTTTCACCGCATCGGCAGCCAGCTTTGCTTTCTTGCGGGCAGCCTCGTCGGGCAGCTTTTTCAATTCGGCCAGCATCTGGCGATACTTCTTCACTATGGGAATGGCAGTTTTCATAGCCTGCTGCCACTCTTCCCAACCCATCTGAACACATTCCAGATAGGTACGTACTTGGTAGGTGATTCTAAACATGGTTTTGTCCTCCTGTTTTCTTGATGTTGTTTACTAATTTGTTGAATCTCTCTGAGGCCGGCAGTCGGCGAACTACCAGCTGCACTTGGCGCAAGACCTCGGCTTGCCAGTCGCGGCTGTGTTTACCCAAATCGATAGAACCCGTAAAGGTCACTACACCCTTCTGTTCGTCGAGCCAGCATTGCAAACCACCTTCTGCGACAACACGCAGAATGTCGGGCTGCTGTTGTGGTTTCAGAGGTTTGATGCCCAACTTCTTCAGCTGACTGGTGTACTCGTTCCAAGGATCGGCAGCATCGGCAGCACACGTCAGGTAGGCTACCTTCATTGGCTTCTTCTCGCTGCAGGTTTCATACACCTTGCCACCCTTCGTGGTCTTCACATTGCGCTGTGCCGGCTCACCCTGCTCGTAAGGCGTAAACGTGAACTCGTCGCCCACATAAGTGCCCGTACCCCGCACTTTACGGGGCTTGGGCTTGCTATTGTTCTCAGTCTGTGCCATAGCGATTACTTATTAATTGATACGACATCGTTAGCAATGATTTCCTGATAACAGTTGCCATTCACTTCGTGAACCTGGAAACGCAGCGAGGCTGCCACCAGCTCACCCTCAGCAAAACGGCACTGAGCGAGATTCCCGAACATGGTACAAATGTACTCATCTCCGAACTTACCACCACCAAACTCTTTGAGTCTGATTACACACTTGGCCAGTTGGCCACCCTCCTGCTTCGTGGAGGGGATGTAGGTCACGTCTCCCTGTGACACTACCTTGAAGATAAATGTCTCCATCTTTCTTATTTTTTTGTTGTTAATAAAAAGATGAGACGCGTCTCGATGCTCCCCTGTTCTTTTCAGCGCGCCAAACAAAGAAAGCACCACAACCGTATGATCCGGACTGCGGTGCAAAGGTCGGCAATTATTTTAGATTAATTATGACCAATATATGACCAACAAATCAAAGGCAAAAAAAAAAGTGAGAATCATTCAGATTCCCACTCCATAAAGAGGTTGTGCAGCATATTGGGGTTCAAGCTTTAAAAGGAACTCCTTTATCCAATGTATCAGCCTTTCCCATATTCTGTGCTTATGTCTTTCTTTCTTGGCCTTGCTGTCTTCGTAAGTGACAGTTTCGCGCCAATCTCTAAACCACCTATAATTCCTTCCAAGCGTCTCACGTGACGGAAAGCCGTTTATCTCAGGCTCAAGCATCCTCCAATAATGCGACATCTTTCCGTATGGGTCTTCGTCTGGAGCAAATGCCTCATGGATGCCATTCTGAAAACAGACAGCAAACTGCGTGAGCCCATGGTATAGTTCCCTACAGGTCTCCTTGAGTGCTTTCAGCGTAGTCTTAAACCAATTAACGACTATACTATCTTCGAACTTGCTGATGAACCGCTTCAGCAAGGGATGTCCCCTTTTGGGCTTCTCCTCGGAAGGATACGGAGTCATAGCAATGTGTCCGAGTTCATGTTCGATACTGAATAAAGAGTGATCAAAATACCTGCGAGGTATCTTTACCCACTCATCATCAATCAAGTATTCTTTCCTGGTAAAAGCCGTTACTACAGCTTCCATCACATGATCCACATAAGACTTGTCGACTTTGATTAACTTATTTATAAAACTTGCGCAACTTACGGTAAAACGCTTAACTCTAGGGCTGCCGTCTTCATGAGACTCAGCCTGCTGTGGTTTGATGTTGTCTATGTCATTTTCTTTATGTCTCCTGCTCATCCTTAGAGCTTTTAAAGGGTTTGTGGGGTAAACAAGCGTCCTGCGGTACCTGTTGCTCTTCTCTGTTGTACATAGCTGATGGCACATCCTGTTACATAACCATCATTTTCTTCAGGCCCGGGTAGCCGCGTTTGGGGTGCTGACAGGTTGTTACAACTCGTTTATTGATCAATAGGCATCATGTTTTTAGTTAAAAAATATAGTAAATTATAACAGACGGCAAAGATACAAAATATACACGGAAGTACCAAATTATTTTGTTATTATTATAGAGAAAACAACGATCAATGTTTGGTTTTCTCGATTATTTTTCGTAACTTTGTAAGGTAGTTAAGAGATAATCTGACGCTACGAATTAACCCTATTTATTCACATTTTAAACACACA
>JAEEGI010002215.1_pt1 | contig 48148 bp, 51 predicted proteins | sample 8958751 | NCBI WGS metagenome assembly JAEEGI01 (sample SAMN16246545, study PRJNA631951) | gut metagenome | biome: gut microbiome; feature: rumen; material: KS-attached | host: Bos | place: Iran: Karaj | collected 2018-10
GCGTGATTGCTTTCGGCAGAATCCACATCATCGAGGATGAGGGAGGGACCCACGATGTTGATAATATCGTGGGAGGGTACCATGAGAAGTTGGAAGTGGCCCGAATGCTTGGCAACCGCTACAATCCGAATCAGGACGAAGCCTTGCAGAAAGAGATTGAAAGCGGATTATCCCGTATGCTGGCCATCCGCTTCGATATCGAGCATCTGACAGGTAAAGAAGCAATAGAGTTGGTAAGAGGGCGTCAGAATAATGAATGATTCTGATTGCATCGCCACACTCTGACCTTGGTCAGAGAATCCCCAGATAGTCGAAAAACTTATCCGGCCAGTAGTTCATAATCAGTTCGTCTGGAAACTCTGTCTCTGTCAATAGCGGATAAAGACGCTCGTAGTCGGCTATCTGGAATGAGATGTGTGCATCGCTGCCGAGAATGGTAGGAACCTCGTACTTCTTGCAGAGGCGCAGGATCTCCAGATTGTTGTCCTTTGCCACCGTCTTATGCCGTCGTGGAGCCAGAGAATGGTTATTCACCTCCAACAGTGTATGTGCCTCTTTTGCAGCTAATACCAATGGCTCGAAATCGAGTTCGCAAGAGCCGTCGCCCGGATGGCTAATGATATGAATCCTCGGATTCTTGATGACATTCACCATGCCTTGTGTATTCTCCTCTTTCGTGCCTGCCTGATACCACGCTGCATGAACGCCAGCAATGGCAATGTCGAGCCAGTCTATCTGTTCATCAGTCAGGTCAAGGCTTCCTTTCGTGTCGAGGATGTTGATCTCGCAGCCCATCAGCAACCGTATGCCGTACATCTGACGAGGCACCACGAACATATTCTTGAAATAAAGCGTAGGGCAAGTCCCTGGCACACTCGGCCCATGTTCAGTAATTCCCAACACCTCCAGTCCCATGTCGGCAGCCGCCTTTGCCATTTCCTGCAGACTGCTATAGGCATGACCAGATGCCACCGTATGTGTATGTGCGTCTAATAATACCTTTTTCATTTATATAAAAAGTATCTATCTTTCTGATAGTTTATGAAAAACATGGATGGCATATAGCGGGAATATGCGAACGTGTCTGACGGCACCTTCTGCCTTATCATCGACATAGTCGAACTCACCGAAATTCTCCAAAGAGCAGCGGATGGCCTGTGAGAGCTTCCTTTCACGCATATAGTCCCAGAGGCTTTTCATACCTCCTTGAACACCTGCCTTCACTTCGAACGGCAGGATATTTGTTCCGTTGGACAGAACATAATCCACCTCGGCAGTGGCGTTCTTTGCCTGCCGCTGCCAGTAGAACAACTCGTGGCGCAGATTAGGCGTGCGATAGTGGAGGAGTTCAAGACCGGCCAGCATCTCTGCCATAGGGCCTTTGTTCACCAAATCGGCTGCTGTAGCCGTGAGGATGTGAGTCGTCAGCTCCGTGATGTCTCCCATTGTCATATTCAGCAGTCTCAGCATCAGACCGGTATCCAATACCAGCATCTTGCGAATACCGTCATCCTTTCCATCGCCTAAAGGAAGTCCGTTGGAATTAGTGTGGGTGACGGGGATGATGATGTTGGCCTTGATCAACAGGTCGAGGGCTTTCTTCACTTCTGCTGTCTTATACTCGCCGGGCACCTGAGAATACATAAACTTCTTCGTGGCCTGCTGTGCCGCACTCCTCATGGTCATCCTCAGCAGTTGCGGGTCTATCTTTTTCTTGTATTTGGGGAAGTCGGCTTCATAACCAGTAATGAGATCGTCCTGTACTTCCTGGCACTGTAGATAGTCGTGAGTCTCGACCCACTTCACTACAGATTCGGGCATTCCTCCCACCAGCATGAAGGTACGTAACAAGGCGGTGAGTTTGTCGTGGAGCGGCAATGGCAACGGAGATGCGGGCGAAGCCTGATTGCGGGCATCCATCAGGAGCCGTTCGCCATTGGCGAGCAGAAACTCATCGAAAGTCATGGGGTACATATACATCGAATGAATTCTGCCCACACCGAAAGTCGGAATGTCATCCAGTACAAACTCCAATAGCGAGCCTGCTGCAACTACATGCAGTTCGGGCAAGTCTTCCTTGAAGTATCTCAGGGACATAATGGCCTCTTGGCAATCCTGAATCTCGTCGATAAATAAGAGCGTCTGTCCGGGAATAATAGGCGTACCATGCATGGCAGCCATTTGAGGCACAATACGCTTCACGTCGAGGTTTTGCTGGAACAGGATCTTGTAGTCAGACTGCTTCTCCAAATTGATTTCGACGAAGTATTTGAATTGTTCACCCAAATGCCTGACGGCTGTAGATTTTCCTACCTGTCGGGCACCTCGAAGCAACACGGGTTTATGGGTGGCACGTGTTGCCCATTCACTAAGATACTGATCTATGATTCGTTCGTAATACATTTGCGCTATGAGTTTTCACGCTGCAAAGATACAAAAAAGAAATAATCCAAACAAATAATTTGATAAGAATTAAAAAAATCCAAAGAAATAATTCGGTCATAATCGAAAAAATCCAAAGAAATATGACCTAGGCTATCGGACACATTACAATTCTTCGCAATGTTTTATGACGCCGTCATTTGTCATAATTGTCATGTATGATGAGAAAAACCGTTCAGAAAAAAGGCTCCGGATGGAAGAAAAGTGGCTTCGGATGATTGAAAAGAGCGTTTGGGTTGATGAAAAGCGGCTCCGGATGATTGATATCGAGGCAGTGGTTGTCATACCGAAAATGGGGTATTAAAGATAACATTTGCTACTATACTGGGCCGCAATTTTTCCCTCCTTAGGTAACAATTGTTGCCTGGGCAGCATGACAAACGTGACAAATGACGCTGTCATATTCTGAGAGGTCGGTTTTCAGAAAGGATCGCGTGTTACTTCATCTTTATATATAATATATATATTATATATAAAGATGATTTAAATCTCAACAATTCAAGGAAATCATCTGAAAGGATCCTGCTGCCGTCATTTGTCATAATTGTCATTTTTTGGCAGCACGGATATTTGGCGGTATCGGAAATTATGCGTAACTTTGCAACTCAGAAATAAACTCGAAACAACGATGAACAGTCAGATTTTGAAACTCGAAGCCCCTTACAACATTATCTATGCAGGGGGACGTATAGGCAGACACATTGCCACGATGACCGTTTGGGAAGACAGTGAATTGGGCATCTACGAAGCCAGTCAGTATCCGATGATCGACGAAGGCGGCGATTTGGCCGCAGGAGCCTTGGTCACAGAAGCAGAACTGTGCGACTGCCGTGTGATCTGCAACGAGCGAGACCCACGAATAGGCTTACGCTCATTGGCAGAAATCGTGAAGTATGATTTCGAACAAGAGGAGCCCGTGGAGTTCGCCTATCTCTGGGAGCGACTGAGTCTGCTGGGTGTCAAGGTCGTCTGGGACAAGGCCAGAGATGAGAAGGGCGAACTGCTCAAAGACGATGAGGGCAATGAGATTGACGAGAACGTCTATGAAATCAGCATCTCGTTCGACGGTACCCACCGCCATCTGCTGGCTCGCAGCTATGTCTCGTCGGGCTTCTATTTCTATGCCCGCGGCACCGTAGAAGAGGTCTACAAGGAACTGCACTACCAGCACATGATATACGAGTCGATGTTCGACCGCGACGCCCTGCTTATCAAGTTCGAGACGCCCGATGGCTGGGAGCAGCACATCATCGACCTGCTGAATGAACGCAAGGAGTATTACGAGCCTGCTCCTGATGAGGAACAATTAATATAATGTACGCGCGCGAGATATGAACGATTCAGATACACAACTGACACCCATCCCCGTAGACTTTGTCATTGAACAGGGATTGAAGGAGCATACCGAAGCCAAGCGTCGTCCATACCGTACGCTCATCACGACGTGGGCCAAGCACGAAGGCAAGTCGGAGCAGGGCGAAACCATCGCCAGCCAGCTGAACTTGGGTAAGGAGATTGAACGACTGAAAGACCTTCAGGACCTGCCTGACTCTGTGCATCCCAAATTCCGCAAGGGGGAGAAAGCCGAGAAGCTGGTGATGATAATCCGCGAGATAAATGCCAAAGTGATAAATGACAACAATTGGACATGGGCCTTGGTTATGAAGGTGATGCTCGACGAAGGATTGATTATCACAAACATCCGCAACAGGTTCGACAAATTGATTTGTATGATGGTAGAAGACAAAGGCGGCGGCAATGTGAGGAATAACGGGGACTTTAGCGTCATTCAAGATAGCCGTTCATGGCATGGTTGGATCAGCAATCCTCATGACAACTGGAAAGAAGCGGCCGACAGAGCAATCTGCCAAGAAATCTACGAGTACTTCTTACCAATTCTCTAATTGTTTTTTCACTCTAGCCGGCTCAAAAAAGTCCAAAATTTTTCAGAATCTTACAAATTTTTACGAAACGCCTTCCAAACTTTTACAAGACTCTTACAAAATTTTACAAACGCACGAAAACACAATATAAAACGGAATAATAGTTGTATTGTATATTATTATTTCGTAACTTTGCATTGACAATTTTAATTATTAACTTTAATTTTTTGTTTTATGCAAAGTAAAAATCTTTTCTCTAAGAAGAAAACAATCTGTATGAACCCGACTATGAATGCACCCAAGTGCAAGGGAAGGGTTTATGAGCAGTCGCTCGACAAGTATTTCGAGTTGACTGAAAGTGACGAACTGGCCAAGCTGGTGGCAAGCATCCGCGAGGCCCAAGACTCTGATGAGCGTCGCCAGCTGAAGGCTAACCTACCCTTCCGTTGCCCTCATTACTTCCGCTTCAAGGATGACCGCCGCAGCCAGGCAACCATCATCCCAGAGGCATTTACCTGGCAGACTTGCATCGACATCGACGATGCCAGTCAGGTAGAGGGCGCCATCACACGCGCGTACCACCTTAATACTGAGGAGGGCGAGTGGAAGGATCAGCTGCTGCACATGGACTATTCGGCCTCCGGCAAGCTGCACATCGACATCCGTATGCCGCTGGGCATGACCATCCGCGAGACGCAGGAGGCTTATTGCCAGGCACTTGGCGTGGCTTTCGATGAGGACTGCTGCTCGCCTGAGCGCATGATCTACATCACCGACCAGTCACAGCGTCTGTACCTCAGTGAGAACTGGTATGCCGAGTTGCCAGAGGATGAGGTGAAGGCCCGCCAGCAGGCCTATCTTGACCGAGGACTGACGATTGACGGACAAGAGCTCAAAATTGAGCCGATGTCGCAAGAGGGAAATTTTTCCCAGTCGTCGCAAGAAAGTAAAGATGCAGGCTTGTCATGTGGGTCGAAAAATCGGCCGACATCCACAGAGCTGAATACTCAGCCGTGTGACTACCCCGCTGACTACATGGGCATCCCTTACGACTACATCGTTGAGGAATTGGCCGATCAGTTGGGTGGCATTCCCGTTCACGGCTCGCGCAATGCCTTCATCTACACGATGGCCTGTCATCTGCGCTACATCTGCAACGACGATTCACGATGGATTCAGCGTGTGCTGCCTAATTACGGTGAGGATCAGCAGCGTGTAAACTCAACCATCGAGAGTGCCTGCCGTCGTCAGCAGTCCAAGACGATGCCCCAGAAGATTCAGACGGCGGTGACGTTGGCTCGTGCACGTGTGAATATTGAGAACGGTCAGGATCCCGATTCGCTGATGCGCCAGCCTCAGATGCCCGAGCGTCTGCCGGCTCCCGTACGCCTCTGCATCTCGAAGGCCCCCAAGGGTTATCAGCCTTGCATTGCCACCTGTGTCTTTCCAGCCTTCGCCACCTATACGGGAGGATTGAAGGCAGAATATTGGAACAACACCCAGACGGAACTGACCCTCATCGACGGTCTGGTGGCTGCGATGTCTATCGGTAAGTCATGTATCAAGGAACCCATCGACCACATCCTGAAGCCCATCGAGCTGCGCGACAAGCTGGCACGTGCCAAGGAGAAGGACTGGGCAGACGCCACTAATCAGAAGAGTGCCAATGCCGAGAAGCCTGAGCGCCCCAAGGATATCTGTGTGCAGATTGTGGATGCCGACATGACCAACGCAGCCCTCTGTCAACGTATGGAGGATGCCGAACGTGCTGGCGACAAGGCCCTCTTTACTCGAATGGACGAGGTGGAGCAGTTGAAGAAGGTGTCGGGTGGTTCCATTTCGGAGGTGACTCAGATTATCCGTCGTGACTTTGATGCGGACGTCTATGGTCAGGAGCGCGTTGGCACGCAGTCCATCAAGTCGCGTTCAGTGATGCGTTGGAACGTCGTATTCTCTACCACGCCTGCAACGGCCAAAGGTCTCTTGGGTGGCAATATCGACAATGGTACTGCCTCACGCGTGAACCTCTGTACCATCGTGAAGGAAGATGTGGAACGACGTCCTAAGTTTGGTCGCTACGACGAGGCTTTCGACAAGAAACTGGCGGTCTTTCTGGCTCGTCTGGAATCGGCCAAGGGACTCATCGTCTGTCCGCAGGCCAAGCGTCTGGCAGAGACGTTGCTCGATCGTGCCGAAGAGCGAGCATTGATGATGGGCAACGAGTCGTACACGCAGTTCTCCTATCGTGCTGTGGCCATCGCCTTCCGAAAGAGCATTCTGCTCTACATCATGTGCGGCATGAAGTGGACCAAGGAGATTGAGGAGTTCATCATCTGGTCGTTCGACTATGACATGTGGTGCAAGATGTGTCTGCTGGGTTCGGAAATCAAGGAGAAACTGGAGCGCGACAACCGCATCATGAAGCCGGGCGTACCTTGTATGCTGGAGCAGTTGGGCGATTCATTCACCCGCGAGGAGTATGACGTTCTGGAGCGTGCGGAGTGTCCTGATGTCAAACAGCGCGGCAATCTGCTGAGTCAGTGGAAACGTCGTGAGTGGGTAGACTACAAAGAGGATCTGAAAATCTATGTCAAGACGCAGAAATACTATTCGAAGCACGCCGCCTAAAACATGACAAAAGTGACAAATGACAGTGTCATTATGAATAACACAGATTGCTTCTAACTATGTAAACAAGAAAAAGGCTTCCGTTTTGGAAGCCTTTTCTTTTGTGAAGTCGAGGTGACAGCCATGTTGCCCTCCCCTGCAACCGAGGCGAAAGTAGCCATCCATTGTTATTATGAATTTCGGAAGAGTCATAAGGCATGTCCACCAGATACTTTAATGACTTGCCCCGTTAGCATTCTCGCCTGCTCACTAGCCAAAAACAGAATCGTTTCTGCAATATCTTCCGGCTGAATCAGTTTACCCATAGGAATGACTGGAAGAACAGACTGTTCCAAATCGGTGTCAATCCATCCCGTCTGAGTCGGACCTGGTGCAACACAATTGACAGTAATGCCGTACTTTGCCACCTCCAAAGCTATGCTACGGGTAAGTGCTTCAAGTGTGGCCTTACTTGCTCCGTAGGTTATCTGCCCTGCAAAAACCTGTGATGCATCGGTTGAAATATTGATGATGCGTCCATAATCACCGCGATGAGTAATCATCTCCCTTGTCATCAGGATACTTCCGCGGACATTGACCGCAAATGTGTCATCAATCACATTCTGCGTAATTTTCTCTATGGTATCGACACCGTCCATGTCACCATCGGCCGCATTATTGACCAGAATATCGACCCTTCCGTATCGTTCAAAGACTTTCGAATAGATTTCCTTTACGGCAGCTTCATTGGAAATGTCGCTTTCCAGAATCATATAGTCGGCATACATTTCCTTTAGCCTGCTTTCAACACGATCAGCATTCCCAGAGTTTGCCTCGAAATACCTGTCCACACCGTTCTTGTCAGTCTTCGATTGGTCAAACTGCCTATGGATTTTCTTGTATATCAAAACCACTTTTGCCCTTTCACGAGCAAAAGCAAATGCCGTCGTTGCCCCAATCCCCTGTGGGTTATTTGCTCCTGTAATCAGAGCTACTTTATCCTTAAGTCCGTAGTTAACCATATAATTATCTTCTTTTGTTTTATCGGATTATTAGTTCATTGTATCGATTAATGTTGTATTGTAATTCCTCCAGATCAATGAACTGAGAGCCACGATAGACTTCCTTTCCATCCATCAACAGCAATACTGTTGGCCCTGAATAGACCAGGAAATGACTGGCAATCAAGGGTTCTTCCACAATGTCTGTGTAGAAGGAGCAAAGTGAAGAAAAGCCATCTGCTACTATTTCAACCTTGTCGAGCATGACATTGCAGACTCCGCAGTCAGGAGCCTTAATGTAGAATAGGCATAAACGATTGTCCGCTATAGCCTGCTCGATATCCTTTATATTTGTCAGATGATGCATGTTATCTGATTATCTTTGCTTTTTGAAGGTTGTCGAAGTCATCCCAAAAGGCTGACTCGCTGTACTGCTCAGAATCTACCGAATTTATGAGTTCTCGAAGTGTCATTGTCTTTGTTTTACTAACTCAATAGCTTCCTTGCCTGTCAGATGCTCAATGTTAAAGCGTATCATCAGCATACGAGAGAAACCACTCTCCAGTTCCTTTTGCAGACTCTCATCGTCATTTGGATTGTATCGGTTGCCAAGCATACGGGCTGCTTCCAACTTCTCCTGCTTACCCTCAATGATATGGATTCTGCCAAAGGCTATCACGCTGCGGAAGAAGGTTGTGTACTTCTTCGGCTGAACATCATCCTGCTCGATGACACAGAAGGAAGCTTTGTCACACTTGCGGATAGCATCCACCTTGTGACCTGCCAAAGCGCTGTGGAAGTATAACTGCCCTTCATGATAGACATAGCTGATGGGAACGGCATAAGGATAGTCATCATCACCAAGCAATGCCAGTGTACCTGCCGTTGCTTTCTGCAATATACCAATGCTCTCTTCCTCTGAGAGCTGTTGGCGTTTGCGCCTCATTTCACGAAACTCACTCATGCTATTCCTAATAGTTCTATTTCAAAGATCAGTGTTGAACCACCGGGGATGCCAGGTTGAGAGAACTTGCCATAACCCATCTCTGCAGGGATGTAGAGTTCCCACTTGTCACCGATATGCATCTGCTGCATGGCAATGATCCATCCCTCGATAAGGTCACACAAGCGACAAGCCAGAGGCACACCGCCACGACTGCTGTCAAACTGTTTGCCGTCAATCGTTCTGCCAGTATAGTGGGCTGTAATGATACTTCGAACCGTAGGCTTCGCACTGTTCTGATTACCCTCACTCAGCACCTTGTAATAGATACCTTTGGGCAGAGCCTTTACGCCATCCTCCTTGGCTTTTGACTCCAGCCAATCCTTGTTTGCCTGTATGTGTTCTCGCTTTGCCATTTTATTTGCAGATTTCCTCCATCTCCTTGCGTTTCTTCTCCTTTGGCTCGTCGGCGGCATAGCCAATGGGAATCAACACCGCAGGTTCTTCGTTGTTACCGATGGCAAAGAGCTGCTTGCACTTCTCGGCATCGAAGTTGCAGACCCAACAGGTGGCGAGGCCTTGCTCAGTGGCAGCCAGACACAGATGCTCCACGGCGATGGCTATGTCGATGTCGCCATGATGCTTGCCGTCTGAGCGCACCCACTCCTCATCGTGGAGGATGCTGCAGATGATGTACATCGGAGCTGTTGCAAACCACTCGCGGTTGTAGCACTCCTGTAACTTCGCCTTATCGGCCTCGTTCTTGACCACACGGAACATCCACGGCTGCTTGTTCACCGCCGACGGCGCAAAACGGACACACTCCATCACGTAGTCCAGCTTCTCTTGTTCCACACTTTTCTCCTGATAGCTCCTACAGCTATACCTCTGGTTCACTAAATCTAAAAATTCCATATATTCAACGATAATTCTTTGCTTTTGAATCCATTTCCGCAAGACGATCGATGGCTGCAAGAAGGGTCTCGTCACGCTTGGCAAAGTGGAAACGAATCAGGTGATTCACATCCTCGCGGAAGAAGCAACTGCCAGGCACTGCTCCTACTCCAACATGTTCGGCCAGCCACTCGCAGAAGTGCAGGTCATCCTTTACGCCGTACTTAGAGACATCAAGCAACACGTAATAGGCTCCTTGCGGGTCGGTGAAAGTCAGTCCGAACTGACGCAGACCGTCACAGAAGAGCTGCTTCATGTGGGTGTAGTGCGCCTGAAGCTCGTCGTAGTAACTGTCAGGGAAGCACAGTCCGACAGTGGCAGCCTCCATCAAGGGAGCGGCTGCGCCGACGGTCAGAAAATCATGCACCTTCTTCACACGGTCGATGATACGTTCTGGGGCAATAACATACCCTAATCGCCAACCCGTAATACTATAGGTCTTGGAGAGCGAACTGCACGATATGGTGCGCTCCCACATGCCGGGCAGCGTGGAAATATAGACATGCTTGTGAGGGGCATAGACGATGTGCTCGTAAACCTCGTCAGTGATGACGTAGCCGTCGTAGCGGATGATGATGTCAGCTATCTGCTGCAACTCCTCGCGGGTAAAGACCTTGCCGCATGGATTGGACGGGTTGCACAGCACTATAGCCTTGGCTCCCTGCCTGAAAGCATCCTCAATCAGGTTGGCATCAAATGAGAACGTCGGTGGGACAAGAGGAATATAAACTGGCTCTGCTCCTGTGAGAATCGTATCAGCGGTATAGTTCTCGTAGAACGGCGAGAAAATAGCCACTTTGTCGCCTGGGTTTACCACAGTCATCATGGCCGCCATCATGGCCTCAGTTGAACCGCAAGTTACGACGATGTTCTTATCGGCATCTATCGGCAGTCCCATCCAGTGACTCTGTTTCTTGGCCAGCGCCTCACGGAAATTCAGTGCTCCCCAGGTGACGGCATATTGGTGAGGACCGTGTGGTGCAATCTCTGCCAGCCTATCAATGATCTCCCGTGGCGGGTCGAAGTCAGGAAATCCCTGCGAGAGGTTTATGGCCTCGTAGCGATTGCTTATGCGGGTCATGCGTCGGATGATGGAATCCGTAAATCCCGCCGTGCGTGTGGATAATGGTCTCATACAGCAGCCACAACTTCAATCTCAACCAATGCACCTTTCGGCAAAGACTTAACAGCGACTGCAGACCTTGCAGGGTAAGGCTCTGTGAAAAACTCAGCATAGACAGCGTTCATGTCGGCAAAGTCGTTCATATCGGCCATAAAAACCGTCGTCTTTACCACATTGGCCATTGTCAGACCTGCTTCTTCCAGAATAGCCTTCACGTTGGTCAGCGATTGGCGAGTCTGTTCCTTGATGCCTCCCTCCACAAAGTTGCCAGTAGCAGGGTCGATGGGAATCTGACCAGAGGTGTATACGAGATTACCCACTTTGATGGCCTGACTATACGGGCCGATGGCAGCGGGAGCAGCCTTAGTACTGATTCTTCGACAAGCGAAGCGCGTAGTGAGTTCTTTTTTCATATTCGTCTATTTATTCTTTGTTTCATAACTGTTTTCATTCTCTTGTGCCGTATCTATAATGGCATCTTCGTAGCCTGTCAATGCGGCGAAAGGTGCAAACTGGGCAGCGCGGTTCCCCATCGGCATCTGGGGATGACGCTTTGATACGTGGTGCGGCAGATTGATAATATCGTCGTAGTCGTGGGTCATGCCTTGTGTCCTCCTATCTGTTTATTACGTTCCTTGGCGGTGGCACCCTCCTCGAAGTTCAGCCCTCTGAGAATAGCATTCTTGCCGAAACGCTGTTTGATTTTCAATTGTGCTTCCTGCATCCGACGCTCCTTGTCGAGTTTTGCCTTTTCCTCCTGCTTCTGCTTTTCCAAAGCCTCGTAGTCAGTAAAGAGGTCAAGCTGCTGGGGAGCATTGTCCTTGGCAGCGACAGATGCCTCCGATACCACATGGTTCGTGGTCAGATTGAGCCTGCGAATGAGCAAGTCTGGATTCACACAACGGTCGAAGAGTTCAGCTGCGCCATCCATGATTTGTCTTGATGATGATGTTGGTTTCTCGAAGTTGAACGTACCGTGAGCGTGTTTCGGCACAGCCTTACCGTAGTAGTTGTTGGTAATCTCACCATGATACTTCTCGCGGATCTCAGGGCGGATAAGGTTCTCTGCATCATAGCCGACCGTCAATACCAGCTGATCAGTCACCAGCCGCTTTGATACCAAGTCGAGTGCCATTCCTTCTGCCATTTCCTGTATCACCACACGGGCCTTCTTGAAATTGTATGGCTCCTGCAGCACCTGTCCGCTACTGACGGAGTTCGTTTCTGGCCGATATGCCTTTACAGCCTCCATCGTACACGGCTCCCAGCCCCAGGCATGGTCTATCAGCAGTTCTGCATTCACGCCGAAAAGCCGATAGAGTGTTTCCTCATTCTGCACAGACATTCGCGCCAGTTTTCCCATCGTGTCGACACCATACATCGCCAACTTCTCCGCAATGCCACGTCCCACTCGCCAGAACTTCGTTATCGGGCGATAGTCCCAAAGCTCACGGCGATACGACATTTCATCGAGTTCGGCGATACGTACTCCGTCCTTGTCGGCAGGCATCTTTTTGGCCACAATATCCATCGCCACCTTGCAGAGATACATATTTGTACCAATGCCTGCCGTTGCAGTGATGCCCGTCTGACTCAGCACGTCGCGAATCATTTTCATAGCCAGCTCATGAGCGGTCATCTTATACGAACCCAAGTAAGCCGTCACGTCCATGATCACCTCGTCGATGGAATACACATGGATGTCCTCTGGCGCAATATACTTCAGATAAGTCTTATAAATCTTCGAACTGACCTCGATGTAGTGTGCCATCTGAGGCGGCGCGGCGATATAGTCAACAGCCCAGTCCGGATGCTGTTTCAATTCTATATCGGATGAGGATTTGCCAGTCAGACGATGACCTGGCACCTTGCTCTGCCGCTCGAAGTTCACCTCCCGCATCCGCTGTACAACCTCGAAGAGTCGTGCCCGTCCTCCGATGCCGTATGCTTTCAGCGAGGGCGACACAGCCAGACATATCGTTTTCTCCGTGCGGCTCACATCTGCCACCACGAGGTTTGTGGTCAGCGGGTCAAGCCCTCTGTCCACACACTCCACTGAAGCATAGAACGACTTCAGATCGATGGCTATATATGTCCGCTGCTGCTCTAGCAACTTTGTACTTTAGTCGTTAATGTACGACTTCGTCGTCATGTCATAATATAGTGCCTCCAATTCGGCCAGAGTCAGTTTCTCCACACTATGTTCGATGATGCGTATCAGCTCTTCACGCCGGTAGTCATCTGACTGGTATTTATTCATATAGGCCATATCGTTATTCTTTAATCCCTAATAATTTTCAAAATTTGGCACAAAGGTAGCAAATATTTATGGATTTTTCGTATATTTGCAAATAAATTTGCGAGAACGGGCTGCACCTCAGCAATTAAAGCAGGCTTTAAGACGTAAGTATGATGCGAAAAGTTGCAGAACAGGGGAAATGCCTATTCAGGAATAGGAAAAATCCCCTTCCAAAATATGGTTTTTCCTTTGTAAATGCCAAGAAAAATGCCGTACTTTGCAGCGTGAACAAGAAACAAAATGTCTAACTCTTTAAAGTATAGGAGATAACGATATGAAGAAGATGATGATCCTGGCAATGATGATGGTCATGACTATCTCGGCCAACGCAATGAGCTATAACTCAGCAAAGCACGAGGCTCTGTTCCTGAGCGACAAGATGGCTTACGAGCTGAACCTCACTGCTGCACAGTATGAGGCAGTCTATGAGATCAATCTCGACTACCTGATGAGCCTGAACGGACATGGTGATGTCTTCGGCATCTGGTGGGATCGCCGCAATGCAGACCTTCGCTTCGTGCTGAACAGCTGGCAGTTCGACAAGTATATGAGCCTTGCTCATTTCTATCGTCCTGTGGCTTGGAAGGCTGGTGGCTGGACGTTCGCAGTGTACTCCCACTATGACAGAGGGCATTTCTACAATGCACACCCGAAGGTATTCGTTACCTATAAGGGCGGAAACAACCATCGTGCCCCTCGCTTCTACGCTGACCGTCATGTGTCGAAGCCCGCTGTGCATCACCGCTCGGCTATGCCGCTTGGCTCGTCCAAGAATGCTCCAGCTGCACATCACAACGCACCTGCTGCACATAACAATGCTCCGGCTCCGCACAACGGAAAGCCCGCAGCAGCAAAGAATGATCGCAAGGGCGCTGACCGTCACATGGCAATGAACACGAACCGCGGTAACGGTGGCCACTTTGGACGCAGGTAGACTGTTCCATAAAATCTCTATATGCCTTGCAAAAGGACTCACGGGGAATCTCAGAAATGGGGTTCCCTGTTTTTCATTTTTTGTAGTACTCGTTTACGAGGCTTCTATAGCCTAGCTGCTTGAGCCGGGCGTAATCCGTCTTGTAGTTGTTCTTGTTGTGCTTCCCCGTGCTGAGGTAGCGGATGTTCTGCTGAAGGTAATGGTCTATCTCCCTGAGCCCGTCGGTCTGATTGATGACGGGGAAGAACCACCTCGACCAAGTGAGCGTTTCCGTATCGTCGTTCTCAAAGAAGACGCGGTTGAAATGGTTGATGAGTCCCTTCATCGCTTTCTCTGGCTCCATGTGGTTCCTGATTCTCCAGCGCATCATCGACTTGGTAGCCCGACGGATTTTGCCTTTCATCTTCTTCTTCGTCGCTTCTGAGATATCGATGTCGCGGCCATGACACTTGAATCCCAGAAACTCGTAGGCTTCATCAGGTGAATAGATTTTCTCCTTGTCGGGGTTTATTTCAAGCCGGTATTTCCTGAGGAATTCAGCCATCTGGGCTTTATATGCTTCAAGTGTCTCACGGTCAGGTGCAAAGAGAATGATGTCGTCGGAATAACGGGCATAGATCACATGGGCGTCATGAAAATACTGGTCTACTTCTTTCAGATAGACATCAGCCAGAAAGGGCGCTGTGGGCGTGCCTGCCATCACACCGTGGCTTTCAAGGATGGTCTCGCCGTTGTATCCGGCTTTGTTGTCAGTCAGCATTTTCTCGAAAAAACGGTACAGAGGCAAGTCGTCGGCCATCATGTCTGCCAGCATCGGCAACAGAATATCTATGGAGATGGAATTGAAATAATCATGAATATCCAGTTTATAGGCCCACATCTTCCGGCCTCCGATGGCCCGTCTGATGGAATAGATGGCATCACTGGCTTTGATACCCCGGCGGAATGCGTAACAGTTAGGTGCGAAATACGCGTCGTAATCATAAAGCTTAAAGGCAATGAGTTTGAGTATCACCATCTCGTCGGGGGCAAAACTGTAAACCACCCGTTTCTTGCCTGTCCCCATCTTGTTTATTATCTTCTTTTGTGGAATGCCTAAGCCTGCTCCTTGAATTATCTTCTGTGCCAGCGGAAGGTAGTCTTCACGTTCCACAAAACTGTCGGCTTCTTTGAACTCATGCCAATTGAAACGGCCTTTCAGCAGCCGGTAGGCAAGAAACTCCTCCCAAACGTCTTGCCGGGTCAGTTGGGTGATGATGCTGGTCATGAGAGAATATAAAAAGAAAAAGGGGAACGGTTTTGAATCCGCAAAATTGCGGATCACGGGAGGATACCTTGTCCTGTTGCCTGCAAAACTTTATTTCTGGATAAGGCTGCCTCCTTTGCAGGCGCAGTCTGACTGCATCCCCTTTTTCAATGGTTCTTAGCCCATAAACTTGCGGATACGCCCGATGACATAGCTCCGTTCGTTGGGCATCTGCGTATAGAAGTTGATATATGGAATGTCCAGTTTCCCGGCATACATCCTCGCAATCAGATACTTCACATTTTCGTCATGGCTATGACCACTGCCGAGCATGACCACCCCTTTGGGTTTCCCGTCGGCTTCGAGTACAAAGGTGAAGGGCTGCCCCCATTCGGCCTTATAGACCTGGCTCGGGCGTGTGGTGTAGAGTTGGCACTCGTCGGCCGCGAAACCTACCAGATCAGTTACCTTGACGTTCTCGCGGATGGTGAACGATGGGAACTCACTCATCAGGATTTCCTTGAAATACGCATTCCACTCGGCGTCTGTTCTTTCTCTTTCCACTCTTTCTGCGGCTGGAGCGGTATAACTCTGTGAGGGGCGGGACTGTTGCGTGGGACGCGACTCTTTGTCTGCGTTCTCGATATAGTCCTGGGCGGCATCCTTAGCGAGCCCTACAATCTTTAACAATAGCTTTCCAAAATCCATAGTCTGCTTCTTTAATGAGTTTGTTAGTGAATAGGTTGCAAATGTACGATATATTTTGGAGAAAACCAAATTTTAGTGCATCTTTTTTCAAAATGGATAAATATGATTAACTGCTGAAACGTTGTGCTTAATCAATAATAATGGGACTCGAAGCTGTCGCAGCGTCGAGTCCCTCGCAAACTTCAAACATTGCCCTTACGGCAAGAGTGCTTGCCTGAGCAAAACCATGAAGGTCTTATCTTATGAATAGCAGCTCACGGTATTTCGGCAGAGGCCAGAGGGCATCATCCACGATGAGCTCCAGCTTGTCGATCTCATAACGGATCTCATCGAGCTTCGGCTCAACCTTGTCGTGGTAGGCGATGGCTTTCTCGTGCTCGTCCTCAATCTTGTTAGCCAGCTTGCGGGCGTTAACCAGCTCTTCCACACCTTTCTCGATGGCGGAGGTACGCTCAGCGATCTCCTCGATGATCTTGATATTACGGGCAGAGAGTTTCTCGGCCTTGTCGACGGGGAAGATGGCGGCCATGTTCTCCACGTTCTTCAGCAACTGACTCTGATAGCTGGTGGCCACAGGGATGATGTGGTTCATCGACAGGTCACCCAGCACGCGGGCCTCAATCTGAATCTTCTTCGTGTAGGTCTCCCATTTCACCTCGTTGCGGGCTTCGAGTTCCTTCTTCGTCATCACACCCAGGCTCTCGAACATCTGGATGCTCTCCTCGTCGAGGTAACGCTCGAAGATCTTCGGACAAGACTTCTCAACATCGAGTCCACGCTTGGCAGCCTCCAGCACCCACTCGTCGCTGTAGCCGTTGCCGTCGAAGCGGATGGGCTTACAGGTCTTGATGTCCTCACGCAGCACATCGATGATGGCGTGGAAAGTAGCGCTGTGATCAGTGCCTTCGAGTTTCTTCTCAAACTCAGGAATCTTGGCATCCACACGTTTCTTGAATGATACGAGAGCCTCTGCTACTGCCGAGTTCAGGGCAATCATCGCACTTGCGCAGTTGGCCTCAGAACCCACGGCACGGAACTCAAAGCGGTTACCTGTGAAGGCAAATGGAGAGGTACGGTTACGGTCGGTGTTGTCGATCAGCAGCTCAGGAATCTCAGGGATATCCATCTTCAGACCCTGCTTGCCAGTCATGGCGAGGAAGTCCTTGTCTGCTTTCTCGATATGGTCGAGGAGTTCGCTGACCTGCTTGCCAAGGAATGAGGAAACGATGGCAGGAGGTGCCTCGTTAGCACCCAGACGATGGGCGTTGGTGGCACTCATGATAGAGGCTTTCAGCAGTCCATTGTGCTTGTAGACACCCATCAGCGTCTCAACGATGAACGTAGCAAAACGGAGGTTCTGCTCAGCGGTCTTGCCAGGAGCATGCAGCAGCACACCAGTATCAGTGCTCAAAGACCAGTTGTTGTGCTTACCTGAGCCGTTGATGCCGGCGAAGGGCTTCTCATGCAGCAGCACGCGGAAACCGTGCTTGCGGGCTACTTTCTTCATCAGCGACATCAGCATCATATTGTGGTCGACGGCCAGATTCGTCTCCTCGAAGATAGGTGCCAGCTCAAACTGGTTGGGAGCCACCTCGTTGTGACGGGTCTTACAGGGCACGCCGAGTTCCAGAGCCTGAATCTCAAGGTCGCGCATGAAGGCAGCTACACGCTCAGGGATAGAACCGAAATAATGGTCGTCCATCTGCTGGTTCTTGGCTGAGTCGTGGCCCATCAGCGTACGGCCTGTCAGCAGAAGGTCTGGACGGGCGGCATACAAGCCTTCATCCACGAGGAAATATTCCTGCTCCCAGCCAAGGTTAGATGTCACCTTCTTCACAGCGGGATCGAAATAGTGGCAGACATCCACGGCGGCTACGTTTACAGCGTGCAGGGCACGGAGTAGGGGAGCCTTATAGTCGAGAGCTTCACCTGAGTATGAAATGAATACGGTGGGGATACAGAGGGTATCATCGATGATGAACACGGGCGACGTAGGATCCCAGGCAGAATAGCCACGGGCCTCGAAGGTTGAGCGGATACCACCAGAGGGGAACGAGCTTGCGTCAGGCTCCTGCTGAACGAGCAGCTTGCCTGTGAACTCCTCTACCATACCACCCTTGCCGTCGTGCTCGATAAACGAGTCGTGCTTCTCAGCGGTGCCTTCCGTCAAAGGCTGGAACCAGTGGGTATAGTGTGTCACACCGTTTTCCGTGGCCCACTGCTTCATACCAGCAGCCACAGCGTCGGCAACGGTTCTGTCAAGACGTGCGCCATTATCGATCACATCGATCATCTTCTCATACACGTCCTTTGGCAGATACTTGTACATCTTCTCACGGTTGAAGACCTTCTTGCCAAAATACTCGTAAGGTCTCTCACTTGGTGTTTTTACGTCGAGCGGCTTCTTCTTGAATGCCTCACCGACAACCTGAAATCTTAATGCTTCCATAATCGTTTGTGTTTAATGTTTGTTTGTCCAGTTTTCTATTCTCGTTAATGCTTCTTCTGTTTTCTCACGACTGCCGAAGGCGGTAAAGCGCACATAGCCCTCGCCTGAGGGGCCGAAGCCGACACCTGGTGTGCAGACCACGTTTGCACCATAGAGCAAGGCCTCGAAGAACTGCCACGAGCCCATTCCTTCTGAGGTGCGCATCCAGATGTAGGGAGCATTCTCACCGCCATAGACCTCATAACCCAACTCACGCAGTTTGGTGAGCATCAGGTGGGCATTGTCCATATAGTAGTCGATGGTTGCGCTGATCTGCTGTTTGCCCTCTGGTGTATAGATGGCCTCGGCGGCACGTTGCGAGATATAGCTCGTGCCGTTGAACTTCGTGCATTGGCGACGCAGCCACAATTGGTTCAGCGGGATACGTTCCCCCTCGAAGGTAGAAACACTCACTTCTTTCGGCACCACGGTGTAGCCACAACGCACGCCTGTGAATCCAGCCGTCTTCGAGAATGAGTGGAACTCCACGGCACACTTGCGGGCTCCACGAATCTCATAGATGGAGTGGGGGATTTCCGGATCACGAATATAAGCCTGATAAGCGGCGTCGTAGAGAATGAGTGCATCATTTTTCAGCGCATAATTTACCCACTTGCGCAGTTCTTGCTTGGTGATCACCGTTCCCGTCGGGTTATTGGGATAGCAGAGGTAGATTACGTCCACAGGACGACCCTTGGGCAATTCTGGGATAAAACCGTTCTCGGCCGTCGTCGGCAGGTAGCGTACGTTGGTCCAGCGGCCTTCGCGATAAGTGCCGCAGCGGCCTATCATCACGTTCGAGTCGATATATACAGGATAGATGGGGTCGGTCACGCCGATGAAGTTGTCCCAGTGCAGCAGCTCCTGGAAATTGCCCGTGTCGCTCTTCGCACCATCGTTGATAAAGATCTCGTCGATATCGAGGTGGATGCCGCGTGGCAGAAAATCATTCTTGAGGATGGCCTCGCGCAGGAAGTCGTAACCTTGTTCTGGTCCATAGCCGCGGAAGCCCTTGATGGTACCCATCTCGTGGGCTGCCTTATGCATTGCTTCCACCACGGCAGGTGCCAACGGTTGCGTTACATCGCCGATGCCCAACGAGATGACGTCAGCCTTGGGGTGCATCACCTTGAAAGCGTTCACCTTCTTAGCGATGTCAGCGAACAGGTAGTTGTTCTGCAGGTTCAGGAAATGAATGTTTACTAATGCCATAGTTTTTATTGTCTTTGAAGTTTGCTTATTTCTATCTCTCCGTCGAAGACGAACTCAGCTGGGCCCGTCATATAGACGTGGTTGTCTGATTCGCGCCACTCAATGCTCAGTGTGCCGCCATCCATCACGATGCGACTCTTACGCCCGGCCTTGCCCGTTAGTGCTGCAGCAACGGCCGTAGCACAGGCGCCTGTTCCGCAGGCCATCGTTATCCCGCTGCCTCGCTCCCATACGCGAGTACGAATGCTACCGTCGGGCTGGACACAAGCGAACTCGATGTTGCAACGTTGCGGAAAAGCCGGATGCACTTCCAGCAAACGCCCCGTCTCGCCAACCTGATCCACATAATCAGTAAAGATCACATAGTGCGGATTGCCCATCGAGACGAACGTTCCATGTCCCTGACTGCGACCTGACACAAACTGTGTCTCGTCCTCGAACACAGGCTCCAGCATATCCACCGTTACGCTCTCTACAATGCCATCGTTCACGTGCAGTTGCAGCGTCTTCACACCCGACAGGGTCAGTAGTCTGATTTCCGTCTTGTCCGTCAGACCGCGTTCATACAGATACTTGCCGATGCAACGGCTTGCATTGCCGCACATCATAGCCTCGCTTCCGTCTGCGTTATAGATATGCATCGTAAAGTCTGCCTCAGGTACAGTCGACGCACCAATCAACACCAGTCCGTCAGAACCGATGCCTTTATGGCGGTCGCTCAATGCGATGGCTGTCGCCTCTGGTGCGGTAAGCTTCTGATCCATCATATTGATATAGATGTAGTCGTTGCCGCAACCATGCATCTTTGTAAACCTGAGTTTTTGTGTCATATTGCTACTTATGTTTGAAATTTGCTATCTTTTTGTTACTTTTTCGGCTGCAAAGGTATACAAAAAGTCATAAACCGCCAAGAAAACCATCCGTTTTGTTTGTAGAAAAATCAAATAATTGTCATTTTGTAAAGAATTTAACCCTGAATCATGCGTTTCTATTTACACATCGCCATCTTCCTCCCTCATTTTCTTGCAAAGTGTCAGATTTGCTTCTTTGCGGTATCATTTTTTGCAATTTTACCCTATAGAATTTGGTGGATTCGAGATAAAGTAATATCTTTGCACCCATGACGTTAGAAGAATTGACCAAAGCCGTCTGCGAGATTGCAAAGCAGGCAGGAGCGTATATCAGAGAGGAAAGGAGCAAGTTCTCGTTGGCAAGCGTGGAGCGCAAGCACGCCCACGATTATGTGTCTTATGTAGACAAGGGGTCTGAACTGAGGATTGTAAGTGAACTGCGCGAGTTGCTGCCTGAAGCAGGATTCATTACTGAAGAGGGAACCGCAAAGAACGACCAAAGAAGTGGTCTGACATGGGTGGTAGATCCGCTTGATGGCACAACTAACTTTATACATCAGTATGCGCCGTATGCCGTGAGCATAGCTCTGCTGGAGGATCATGAGGTGCAACTGGGGGTGGTTTACGAGGTGTGTCACGATGAGTGCTACTACGCCTGGTTGGGTGGTGGAGCACACATGAATGGCACAGAGTTGAGAGTGAGCAACCAGAAGATTCAGGATGCTCTGCTATGTTTGCAGTTGCCTTATAACAGTGATGCATACAAACCAGTGATTAAACACATGATCGACCAATTGTATGGCCATGTGGGCAGTATCCGCATGTGTGGTTCGGCAGCTATGGCACTATGTTATGTGGCTGCAGGACGCCTTGACGGTTATGCTGAACAGTACATCGGCCAGTGGGATTATATGGCTGGTGCACTGATTGTGAAGGAGGCTGGCGGCATCGTGACCAACTATGATGGTGAGGAGGATTTTACTCAGGGTAACAGCGTTGTGGCTACTAATGGCATTATTCAGCAAAACCTGCTTTCTATTATTGACGCCGTCAATGATAATACATCAGCTATTTTGAAGCGTTAGTGCAAAATCTGCTTGAACATTTGATGGTACGCTTCTGCCTTTTTGATAAAAGACAAGGGGTAGGCTCGTGAGGAGGAGGGTAGGCGATAGAGGAGAATCTCTTCGCCGTCTTGATTTTGTGTGTCAGGGATGGTGACATACGTGTTGACCTTCGGCATGGTTGGATTGTCGAGTGTAGCACAAATGGTTTCAGTGGCTTTTTCGCCTGTGGTAACAATGGCGCGACAATGGGGTAGCTTATGCAATAATGCCCGGATATCAGTTGGCTCTACTACTTCGAGGAACTTATCTGAAGCGTTGTCCTGCAAACGACGTATGGCGGTAGAGGTGTCGAAGAAGGCGAGACCTACTTCTTTGCAAAATGCTACAATTTCGTTAATCTTGAAGCGCTTATTCTTTTCGTCTACGAAATGGTTTTTGTCACCAAAGAATACCTGTCCCTCGATTCGCCAGTGGTCATTGATATAATTCGGATAATAGAAGTCCATACACCACCGTTTGCGCTGTGGTGGGAAACTTCCTAAGAACAGCACCTTCGCATTCTCAGGCAAGAAAGGATGCAGCGGATGATACTCGACACCATCCTTGTTGCGGACTATATTCTCTGTGTTCAGATAGGAAATCATAGTTTCATCCAATATTGCCGTTCCTGTTCTGACATCTTTTCGATGGCGTAGCGGAGCATCGTTCGAGGCATTTCATGGGCGTGCTGGCGGAGGAAGTCGCGGAGAAGATCCATTGAGACGCGTTTGCCCATCTCGCGGAGCATCCAACCTACGGCCTTATGCATCAGATCATGGGAATGATGGAGGTGGATTTCAGCATAGCGCAGGCACCACGATGGGTCGCCCATCTGGGAGGTTTTCCACGAACAGACAATGCTCATGCGCTGTTTCCAAAGACAGGGACTCTGGGCGAGGTCATCGAGGAGTTTTATCTTAGAGTCTTTGTCGCCCAGATTCGATGGCAGTAGCAGCCAGTGGCCGAGGATCTTATGGACGGAGAGATCGACGAGGTCCCAGTTGTTCGCCTGCTCGGCATATTGCAGATAGAGCGTGAGAATCTCGTCACGAGCCTTGATGGCCTTGTCGTCGTTTTCGAGTCGTTTGGTAGCGAGCTTCTCGAATTTTGAAACGAGAATCAGCAGGCCACAAAGCCTCACCTCGTGCCAGCGATTCATCAGCAACTCAGGCACTTCACTCAGAGGGAAGTCCTTTGGAACAGCCTTAACCACCTCCCTTGTTTGTGGTACTTTGAGCCCCAAGAACTCATCTCCTTCGCCGTATTCACCAGGGCCCGTCTTGAAGAACCCCATAAGTATCTGCCGTTGCTCGTTATCCTGCAACAACTCCATATATCGTATAATCTCTTTCGCTGTCATGGCCGCAAAGGTACAAAAAATCCCTGAAATCCGAACGGAAATTAGGGATAATTTATTGAGTACACGTAATGATTAGTGTTGTAGGTAGGCTGCTACCTTAGCGGCGGTCTGCTTACCACTGGCCATTGCACGAACGACAAGGGAGGCTCCATTGGCAGCATCGCCACAGACAAAAACATTGTCTGGGTATTGAGGATGATCTGGTTTCAAGAAGCCCATAGCCAAGAGCACAAGTTCTGCCTTGATGATTTCAGGCTTGCCCTTCTCGACCATAATAGGACGACCACCTTCTGGATTCGGTTTCCAGTCGATTTCCTGAACTTTCACACCTGTCAGTTTGCCGTTCTCACCCAAGAATTCAAGGGTGTTGATGTTCCAGCGACGGGTACAACCTTCCTCGTGACTCGATGTAGTTTTGAGGGTGCGTGGCCACTCGGGCCAAGGGTTCTGAGGATCCTCTGGACCTTCAACGGGCTTGGGCATAATCTCGATTTGTGTCACACTCTTGCAACCCTGACGATGTGCTGTACCAATGCAGTCGGAGCCAGTATCACCACCACCAATCACCAATACATCTTTGCCTTTGGCAGTGATGCGCTCGTCCTTGGAGAACTCGATGCCAGCGAGGACGCGGTTCTGCTGAGAGAGCAGTTCGAGGGCGAAGTGTACACCTTTCAGTTCGCGGCTAGGAGTTTTGAGATCTCTGGCGGTGGGAGTGCCAGTAGAGATGACAACGGCATCGAATTGTTGTGCAAGCTGCTGTGACACAGCAGCAGGCTCAATGGCCTCGCCATATTTGAACACGATGCCTTCGGCTTCGAGGAGGCGGATGCGGCGGTCGATGATGGCCTTGTTGAGTTTGAAGTTGGGGATGCCGTAGCGCAGAAGCCCACCAGCAGCCTCATTCTTCTCGAAGACAGTGACCTGATAACCCATCAGGTTCAGGTCGTTGGCAGCAGCAAGTCCGGCTGGGCCAGCACCAATGACTGCCACCTTTTTACCATTGCGTACGATGTCAGTGCGAGGCTGGATGTAACCCTCACGGAAAGCGGCCTCAACGATGGCGGCTTCATCCTCGCGGTTGGTGGTCGGCTCGTGGTTGAAACGGTTGAGTACGCAGGCTTTCTCGCAGAGGGCAGGACAGATACGACCTGTGAACTCAGGGAAGGGGTTAGTGCTGTTGAGCAAACGATAGGCCTGTTCCCAGTCGCCTTTATACAGTGCATCGTTCCATTCAGGCGCCTTGTTGCCCAACGGACAAGCCCAGTGGCAGAAGGGTACGCCGCAGTCCATACAGCGCGAGGCCTGCAGTTTGCGTTCGCGAGTGCTGAGCGTCTGCTCTACCTCGCCAAAATCGTGGATTCTATCGTGAATCGGACGGTAACCCGCCTCCTGGCGGTGTATCTCTAAAAATGCTTTTGGATTTCCCATTTTTTTACCTTTTTACTTTTTCACCTTTTTACCTTTAATAGTCGCGCTGGATGTCAGCGATCTTCTCATGCAGTCGTGCCATCTTCTCCTCTTCGAGCACACGTTTGTACTCGATAGGCACCACCTGGATGAAGTCCTCGATGTAACGATGCCAGTCGTCGAGCATCCGACCTGCAAGGGCAGAGCCTGTGTGCAGATAGTGCTGACGGATGAGTTCAAGCAGTTCCTTGCGAGAGACAGAGTCCTCAACGAGTGAAAGTTCCACCATATCCATATTACAGAAATAGTCGAACGTGTGGTCAGGGTCATAGACATAAGCCACACCCCCAGACATACCAGCAGCGAAATTGCGGCCCGTCTTTCCTAATACCACCACGCGACCGCCAGTCATATATTCACAGCAATGGTCGCCTGCGCCTTCAATGACAGCAATGGCACCAGAGTTACGTACGCCAAAGCGCTCGCCTACCTTACCATTGATATAGAGTTCACCGCTTGTGGCACCATAAAGGCCCGTATTACCAGCGATGATATTCTCTTCTGCCTTGAAGGTCTCGCTGTGACGGGCAGGTGGCAGAATCGAGATACGTCCACCAGAGAGGCCCTTGCCGAAGTAGTCATTAGCCTCACCCTCCAGGCGGATGTCGAGACCCTTTACCGCAAAGGCACCAAACGACTGACCAGCCGAGCCCTTGAACTTAATCTTGATAGTTCCTTCTGGCAGACCGGCCTCACCATATTTCTTCGCGATGACACCTGAGAGCATCGTACCCACAGCGCGATCGGTATTCCTGATGCCGTAGTCAAGTGTCACTTCCTCGCCATCATCGATTGCCTTCTGTGCTGCCTTGATGATCTCTATGTCAGTTACATCGGCAACCTTCGTAAACTCGCCACGATCCCAATAGAGGGGCTTCTCAGTTTCCGGCTTATGCAGCAGACGGGCAAAGTCGATGGTTTTTTGTTTGTCTGTGGCATTGGCGGTATTGACCTCAATGAGTTCCGTATGTCCAATGATCTCTTTCAGACTATGCACGCCAATCTCTGCGAGATATTCGCGCACCTGCTCAGCAAGGAAGGTGAAGAAGTTCACCACGTATTCAGCACGACCCTCGAAGTGCTTGCGCAACTCTGGGTTCTGTGTGGCGACACCCATCGGACAGGTATTGGTATTACATTTCCTCATCATTACACAGCCGAGGACAATCAGCGGCAATGTACCAAACGAGAACTCGTCAGCACCTAGCATCGCCATGATAATCACGTCTTTCGCGGTCTTCAGCTGACCATCGGTCTGCAGGCGAACCTGATTGCGAAGACCATTGCGAACGAGCGTCTGCTGTGTCTCAGCAAGTCCAATTTCAGGAGAGATACCTGCAAAGCGCATGCTCGAAGCAGGTGAAGCACCTGTACCACCCTCAGAGCCACTGATTACGATGAGGTCGGCCTTCGCTTTCGCCACACCTGCGGCAATGGTTCCAACACCACTTTCTGCCACGAGTTTCACGCTGACAGCAGCCGTAGGGTTGATATTCTTGAGGTCGAAGATGAGCTGAGCCAAATCCTCGATACTGTAGATGTCATGATGGGGTGGGGGTGAGATGAGCGAGATGCCAGGGATGGCGTTACGCGTCTTGGCGATGATCTCGTTCACCTTGAAACCAGGCAACTGTCCGCCCTCACCAGGCTTTGCACCTTGGGCCACCTTGATCTGTATTTCTTCGGCATTCACCAGGTATTCGGCTGTGACACCAAAACGACCAGAGGCAATCTGCTTGGTCTTACTGCTGAGCGAAACGCCATCCACCTCTGTATGATAGCGGGCATTATCCTCACCACCTTCACCAGTATTCGAGCGTGTGCCGAGTTTGTTCATTGCCAAAGCCAAAGCCTCGTGGGCTTCGATGCTCAGGGCACCAAACGACATCGCACCTGTGACAAAATGCTTCACGATGCTCTCCACGCTCTCAACCTCATCGAGAGGCGTAGGTGTAGCAGCCTTCTTCCAGCCGAAGAAATCGCGGATAAAGATGGGGCTTTCCTTTTCGTCTACAATCTTTGCCCAATCCTTGAATTTATCGTAGTTGCCCTGACGGGTAGCCAGTTGTAGTTTGGCGATGGTCTCTGGGTTCCAGGCGTGCTTGATGCCATCCTTGCGCCAAGCAAACTGTCCCTGGTTCTTGAGGACGGTTGTGTCTGTCGCTGTGCCACAGCGACCTACTGAACTGGCTGCTGCATGTAAGCGAATCGCATCACGGGCAATCTCTTTCAGCCCTATACCACCGATGGTACTCGTCTCTGTGCCGAAGTAGCGGCGCAGCAAGTCTTCGCTTAGGCCGATGCTCTCGAATATCTTCGCACCACGATAGCTGCGGATAGTCGAGATACCCATCTTCGACATAATCTTTTTCAAGCCCTTATCTACTGCCTTGATATAATTCTTCTCAGCCGTCGCATATTCCTCCTGAATCTTGCCTTTCTTCACGAGATCGTCGAGAATGGCGAAGGTCATATACGGACAAAGGGCACTCGCACCATAGCCTAACAACAAGGCTGCATGCATCGTCTCACGGATCTCTCCGCTCTCCACAATCAGCGCCGTTTGCACACGCTTGCCCACGCTGATCAGATAGTGATGAACAGCTGAGACAGCCAGTAACGACGGAATAGCAGCATGCTTCTCGTCGATGTCGCGATCACTCAAAATAATGTAGTTCACGCCTTCATCCACACAGGCCTCTGCCTCATGACAAAGGTCGTCGAGTGACTTCCTCAAACCTTCCTCGCCCTTTTCAATCTCAAAGAGCATGGGGAGTTTTTTCGTGTTGAAGCCCTTGTAGCGGATGTTGCATAATATATCAAGTTGTGTGTTGGTCAATACGGGTTGCGGCAGGCGCACCATTTTACAGTTCGAGGCATCAGGCGTCAGGATATTGGTTCCTACAGCGCCGATGTATTCTGTCAATGACATCACCAATTCCTCACGGATGGGGTCGATAGCAGGGTTCGTCACCTGTGCGAACTGCTGACGGAAGTAGTTGAAGAACACCTGCGGACGGTCGCTGATGACAGCCAGCGGCGTATCATTACCCATCGCAGCCACAGGTTCCTGACCTGCTGTTGCCATCGGCACAATGGTCTTGTCAATGTCCTCTTGTCCGAAGCCGAAGTTCACGAGCTTCTTGTCGAGATCGCTCACGCCATTCTCCACGTGGCGACCGCTCTTCAACTTCTCCAACTGCACGCGGTTCTCACTTAGCCACTCGCGATATGGATGTGCCTTAGCGAGTTTCTCTTTGATCTCACCGTCGTAGTAAATTTTGCCTTCCTGCGTATCGATGAGCAGAATCTTTCCTGGTTGCAGACGACCTTTCGAAACCACATCACCTGGCTCGAAGTCCATCACGCCTACTTCTGAGGCAACCACCATCATACCCTGCTTTGTAATCGTGTAACGGCTTGGGCGCAGACCGTTTCTGTCGAGCATACCGCCTGCGTAGCGTCCATCGCTGAACAACAAAGCGGCAGGACCGTCCCATGGCTCCATCAAAATAGAATGGTACTCGTAGAACGCCTTCAAATCTTCAGAAATCGGGTTCTTGTCGTTGAAACTCTCAGGCACCAGAATCGCTATTGCCTGCGGCAACGAGAGTCCGCTCATCATCAGGAACTCAAACACGTTGTCCAGTGAGGCAGAATCACTCATACCCTCCTGCACAATCGGCCTGAGGTCCTTGATATCACCTAATGCCTCGCTCGAAAGCACACTCTCACGGGCTTTCATCCATCCGCGATTGCCTCTTATCGTGTTAATCTCACCGTTGTGAGCTAACAAGCGGAAGGGCTGGGCCAGGCTCCATGTCGGAAATGTGTTGGTTGAGAAACGAGAGTGTACCAGCGCCAGTCCGCTTGTAAAATAGGGATTCGACAAGTCTGGGAAATACCTGCGCAACTGTCCGCTCGTGAGCATGCCTTTATAGATGATGTTCTTGCTCGACAGCGAACAGATGTAGAAGTCCTTGTCGTCGATACGGTTTTCGATGCGCTTGCGTACCTTATATAATATACGGTCGAGAATCACGGCTTTTGCATCGCTCACACCCGTTACAAATATCTGCATGATATCCGGCTCTACGTCCCTTGCAGCCGCACCCAACACCTCCGGGCATGTTGGCACCGTGCGGACGTGCATCAACTGCAGGTCCTCACGTTCGATCTCTTCGATCATCACGCTCAGGATCTGCTCATGCACCTTTTCGTCCTTGGGCAGGAACACCAAGCCCGTACCGTACTTTCCCTTTTCCGGCACGGGAATGCCCTGCAAAAGAATAAACTCATGGGGAATCTGCACCATGATACCAGCGCCGTCGCCCGTCTTGTCGCGTGTTTCAGCGCCGCGGTGCTCCATATTCTCCAACACCTTCAAGGCGTTGTCCACCAACTCGTGACTCTTGCCTCCGTGGATGTTCACCACCATACCTACACCACAAGCATCGTGCTCGTATTCGCTTCGGTATAGTCCATTTTGTTGAAGTTTGCAATGTGTCATATTATCCTTACTTTTTGTGTCAATCTGTACGAATTCGGGTGCAAAGGTATGACATTTTGAAATCCTAGCAAAATTTTTGCTTACTTTTCTCGCGTTAAAAATTAGTCTTTCTGACACTTTGCTCGATTTGACTACGTTTTACTTACATTTTGAAATACTATCATCCATCTCCCTCCCTCATTCCTTACACATTGTCATTTTAACAAAAAAACAAGGCCGCTGTGTCCGAACACAACGACCTTAATCCTATATTGTTATTGTCACTTCAAATCAGGCTGTCAGCCAACTGCTCCAGCAGAGGTTCATCTGTTGACTTCATGCGCGAGCGGATGGTGACCATTGGCTCTACTATCTCGCAATCCTTCATGGCCTCAATCATTGAGCGCATCACCTTGCCAGCCGTAGGAGCCCAACTGCCGTTCTCGATGATACCAAACTTGCGCTTCTGATAGTTCTTGATCTGCAGGTGATACAGGAAATCATGCATCACAGGGAACACGCCTGCATCATAGCTCGATGCAGCCACCACAATGGTAGGATAGCGGAAAGCATCCTCGATGACCTCGGCCATATCCTCGCGACTCAGATCGCTCACGACAACCTTCTTGGCACCCTTCTGGCGGAGTATCTCACCCAATCTCTCAGCAGCAGCAGCCGTACCACCATGAATGCTGGCATAGGCTACAAGCACACCCTCGCTCTCTGGCTCGTACTTGCTCCAGGTATCATAAAGCCGCACGGCCTCAGCCAGCGCCTCCCCCTTCAGCACAGGACCATGCAGCGGACAGATGGTCTGAATGTCGATAGCAGCTGCCTTTTTGAGAACGCTCTGTACTTGCGTACCATACTTACCGCAGATATTAAAGTAATAGCGACGCGCCTCACAAGCCCAATCGTCAGTCTCATTGACCAATGCGCCAAACTTGCCAAAGCCATCAGCAGAGAAAAGCACTTTGTCCAGACTATCGTAGCTCATAATCACCTCCGGCCAATGCACCATCGCTGCCGTGATGAAATGCAGCGTGTGATGACCCAGTTCGAGAGTATCGCCCTCCTTGACGGTGATGACACGACCCTCGAAGTTGAAACCTTCAAAGAAATTGGGCAGCATTTTTACCGCTTGGGCGCTGCAAACCAACTGCAAACCAGGATACTCCTCCAGCATCCAGGCGATAAGTGCTGAGTGGTCAGGTTCCATGTGGTGAACCACCAGATAGTCTGGCTGGCGATTGCCTAAAGCAGACTTCAGGTTTGCTTTCCACTCCTCGCCTTTTCTGCGATCGGCAGTATCCATGATGGCTATCTTGTCATCGTTGATAAGATAGGAATTATAACTCATGCCCTCGGGCACAACATACTGACTCTCAAAGAGATCGATGTCGAGGTCATCCACACCGATATACTTAATCGTATCACTAACCATATTCATGCTAATTACATTTTTCGGCAAAGGTAACACATTTTTTCAGAATTACATATTGTCTTATACATTTTTAAGAAAAAGACAGTCCCTTATTTGATCAGTTTCTCTATTTGCTTGTCTGTTGCCTCGGGCAGTAGCTGGCGCAAGTGCTCAAACATACGCTCATACGATTCTTGCGGTGTGCGCTCGCAGTGGCACATCTCGCGCCCCAACAGCCGCTCTGGCGTCGTCAGCAGCGACCAGCCCCAGCCATATACGTGTCCATGCTTATCAGTAGGATACACAAAGTCCTCAGTAACGATGCGGCAGGCCATCTGCAGACGTGTCACGTAGCCGTCGAACCTGCTCCGCATCTTAGGGCCATCGAAACCGCAGGCCGCACGCAGTTCTCGCGTAATCAGACTGCCGTGCTCTGCCAATGTCAACAGAATGGTTTCCTCTATGCTGCCCTCAATAGGTGCAGGCCGACTATAGCGGCGATAGTTGCACAGGTCCGGCCACCAATCGCGACTGACGAATCCTGCCTTGCCGGCAAAGAACTTGCCATATACGCAACACCCCTCCGTCACGATGGGACCTTTCCACTTCCACAGCGGCCAGTCCCATCCGCCATCATCGAACACCACGTATCGATTGTCCTCATCAACGACATCCTCAGCCGAGTAGCCGCGAATCCCACTGTCCAGAAGAGGCAAAAAGCCAACCTCCTGGATCAGTTCCATCAGTTCCGGACAACTGTGTATCTCTGCGCCCTTCATTAATAATTTTCAGCCTTAATCTGGAAATAACTCTGCGGATGGTCGCAGGTAGGACAAACCTCAGGCGCCTTTTTGCCGATGACGATATGGCCGCAGTTGCTGCACTGCCAGATCACATCACCCTCGCGAGAGAACACCACAGCATCCTCTATGTTCTTCAGCAGCTTGCGATAGCGTTCCTCGTGGTGCTTCTCGATGGCACCCACCAGTTCGAACTTCTCAGCAATTTCGTCGAAGCCCTCCTCGCGGGCTTCCTTTGCCATACGGGCATACATGTCCGTCCACTCGAAATTCTCGCCATTGGCAGCATCCGCCAGGTTCGTAGCCGTATCACTCACGCTGCCGCCGTTCAGATACTTATACCACATCTTTGCATGTTCCTTTTCGTTGGCAGCAGTCTCCTCGAAGATCGAGGCAATCTGCACAAACCCGTCCTTCTTGGCGCGCGAAGCAAAATACGTGTACTTGTTTCTTGCCATACTCTCGCCGGCAAAAGCCTCTTTGAGGTTCTGCTCAGTCTTTGTTCCTTTCAGTTCTTTCATAAGTCTCTTAATTTTGGTTATAAAAATATGCTGTTTGCAATATCGTTATCTGCTTTGATAGCGTTGTCCGATGATCTCCCAGTCCACAATCCCCCAGAGCGCAGCCAGGTGGTCAGGTCTGCGGTTCTGATAGTCCAGATAGTAGGCATGCTCCCAGACGTCGAAGGTCAGCAGTGGTTTCAGCCCTTTCTGAACGGGATTGGCAGCATTCGGTTCCTGCGTAATCACTAGTTTGCCATCCTTGTCTGCCGATAGCCAAACCCAACCAGAGCCGAACAGCGTAGCTCCGCCCTTCTGGAATGCCTCCTTGAAAGCCTCGAACGACCCAAAGTCGCGCACGATAGCCTCACCCAGCTTTCCTATAGGAGCCGATTTCGTGGGTTTGCCAGTAAATTGCCCGAAGTACAGCTCGTGATTCAGTATCTGTCCTGCGTTATTCAGGATGCCGCCCGTCGCCTTGCATACAATCTCCTCCAGCGTCATCTCCTCGAATCCGCTCCCAGGCAGCAGCCCATTCAGATTATTCACATACCCCGCCAGATGCTTCCCATGATGAAACTCCAGCGTCTGCTTACTAATCACCGGCTCCAGCGCATCTATCGCATACGGCAGCGCCATCAATTCAAACTTTCCCATATCTCGAAATTTTGATAATTCATACTTCAATGTTATAATTCACACTAACTTCAAGAAGACCTCAACCTGATCCTTCAGCGCAGCTATCTGGTCGTTGCTGAGAATCATGCGTCCCTCTGTCCAGGCTTCCATGTTCAGTACGATACCCGTCTGCTGCTCCATCACGTCGGCCTTGATAAACGTGAGCAGTTCCGTCAGTTTCTCGCGACATTTCGCCGTAGCCATCTTGCCGCCGGCACCACTTAAAGCAATCTTCTTACCATTAATCACAGTAGGCGTTTCATAATCGTTGGCTACCAATGGTCGAGACAGCCAGTCAAACAGGTTCTTCACATGCCCTGGATAGCTGAAATTATACTCAGGAGTAAACACCCAGATGCCATCAGCCTCTTTCACTGCAGCCCGCAGTCGGCCTACAGCCTCAGGCTCAGGGAATTCGATGTCCTGATTCATCAGCGGCACATCCTTATAGTCCAGGTAAGTCACTTCGGCGCGTGCGCCAATCATCTGTTCAGCCTCGCGGGCCAGTTGCCGGTTGAAGGAAGCTTCCCTCAGCGAACCGACGATAAAAAGGATTTTTTTCATAATGCTTCAGTTTATGCCGCAAAGATACAAAGACTTTCCGAGATTTCCAAACAAAGTGGCAGAAATGTTTCGTTGGGCGTGAGCAGGACATATATAATTAAGGTATATAGCCATCGAGATGCCTCAGCGAGCGATTTGTGGGGTATCTCAATTTGCGAAATGTTAAAAAAGACTTTCAAACGGAAGAAATACATGGAATAATTTGGTTTATAACATAAACTTGTTTATCTTTGCAGCGCAATCCGGATGAATTGTGCCTTGTCCGACCTTTCTGCAGGAGGAAGGACGGGGCACAAAAGAGAGTTAAACAACATTTCTTTAATCATCAAAATGTAAACAACAATGGAAGAAAACATGAATTTGACTGCCGAGCGCAGTCTGGAAATTATCACAGAGCAGATAAAGCGTAGCCGTAAAGCCGTGTCACAGGAAGTAGGGCTATCTCTTTATATTGCAGGACTCTGCATCATGGGCATGGCCATTCTTATTACCACTTGTGTCCTACTCACTGGCAATACGTTATTTTACCTGCTATATGGCTTGATACCCTTTTTAATAATAGGTATTGATCGTTATGTCAAACGAGACAAGCCAAAGGCTCCCGTTAGCCTTGTTGGTTCAATGGTGGATAAGACATGGCAGACGTTCGGCATCTTTACCCTTTCTTTTTGTGTATTTGCCATCCTTTTCGACTTTTTGATGGTGCGAACGGAGAGTCCTGAAGTATACGTTCGTCTTGCTATCCACCCCTTCCGCATCATTCTATTGATGATGGGCATGGCAATAACCATTACAGGCTATATACTTAAAAGCCGTTGGTTGGTGTGGTGCGGCATCATAGGCGGCATCGGCGGTTTCATCTGGGAGTCGTTCGGTGTTACGGATTTCTTTCTGGGCCGTTTCTTCGACGTGGCTAGTTTCAACAGTTATTCTCACATTCCACCATGTATTATGGTTTTAGTATTCTCTTTCGTCGGCCTGACGCTCCCAGGCTGGATGCTCAAAAAACAGAAGTAGCCTATGCCGTTCCAGCCATTAGACCCACTGCTGCACGCCGAGCTGCGACTGGCTGTCATGTCGCTGCTCATTAGTGCCGACGAGGCCGAGTTCCCTTACATCAAGGAGCAGACGGGAGCTACGGCGGGCAACCTGAGCGTGCAAGTGGATAAACTCTCGGCGGCAGGCTACATCGAAGTGGAAAAAACCTACAAGGGCAAGCGCCCCTGCACCATCTGCCGAATCACCGACAAAGGACGGCAGGCGTTCGAGGCATACGTCGAGGCACTGAAGAGTTACCTGCAAGTCGAAAACAAGTAAGACCTTATGAGAGATTCGTGAGCTAATCGCGAATCTCTCCTTCCGACATTAGTGTTTTTTTCGTCACTATCTACCACATTTCCTGATAAATCTTTCTTCCATTAAGAACTATTTTGTATCTTTGCGGCGAAATAGGTTTATTGCAAGCCTTGAAACATAAGTTTCAGGCTTTGAAATATCTGTTGCAAGCTTTGAAACATAAGTTGCAAGGTTTGAAACAGAAACTTTTATGAGTATACGAGAAATCAATAGTTAGGACTAATAAATAGTATTTAGAAAGATGGCAAGTTACGTACTACAAGAATTACCGAATGGCATGGGAGACGGTGAAAGCGCTTTGTTCCCGAAGATGCAGATTTACACAATGTTCGACTACGACAAGGTCGTGGAGTTGATACACAGTTATTCGCCGTCGTTCAGCGAAGGCGTTATCCGAGGTGTGCTTGACGGGCTGACTGTGGCCATGAAATCGGCATTGCCCAACGGTCACAGTATGAAAATAGACGGACTCGGTGTGTTCTCCCTTTCACTGGGCTTCAGCGACGAGAAGGCAGAAACCTCTGGCGATGAGCTGAAACACAAGGAGAACTACCGTCATGTCTGTGCGAAAGGCATCAATTTCAAAGTTGATCAAGAACTGATCAAGGACATCAACCGCGAGTCAACATTCGAACGGGCACAACCAGGTGTGCAGCGTTTCAAGAGCCCTGACTCTACACTCGAACAACGTATGCAACGCGCCCTTCAACTGATTAGCGAGCGCGGTTATATCACGCTGAGCGACTATGCTATTGCCAATCACGTAAGCCGTTCGATGGCTTCTCGCGACCTGAAGCGCATCACGTCAGACCCGGCATCAGGCATCATCGCCAAAGGAAGTCATTCACATAAGGTCTGGGTGAAAGATTCATAATCGTATAATAGTAACTTCTATTGTATTTTTCATTTTTTCTTGAAAAACTTTGGTCTATTCGGAAATTTTCCGTATCTTTGCGGCAGGAAGAAGAATAAAGAAGAATAAAAGAGAATAAAGAAGAATAAAAGAAAGTAAAGGTGAATGAAGAAGACTGAAAAAGGTACGCATCATGTGGTGTTTCAGCCCACTTTCGGCAATCGTCCTGACCAGTATATTGGTCATGACGGGGTGATTGAGCAGTTTATGGCGGGTTTGCAGGAGCCTGTGGGGAGCCGCAACCGTTGCACGTTGTTTCTCGGACCTCCATATACGCCTCAAAGTCATACGGAATCCCGTTTTCATCCAGCAGTCCTTTCAAATACCGGATTTCTGACTCCAGCCGTGAAATATGGTCGTCATTAGTTTCCATAACTTTGCTTTGTAAGTTCCATGACCGTCCTCATGATATTCTCCTTCGCCGTTGAGGGCTGTAGGGCTATTTCGAGGGGAAGGTCGGGGGGATTGATACAGGCGACGCGGGCGAAGCCGGCGTCAAGGAGACATTGTTCATCGGCTATGCGGCCAGCAATTAGCATGACGGGGACGTGATAGTGTTGGGCGCGTTGGAGGATGCCGAAGGGTAGTTTGCCCATGAGGGTCTGGCGGTCGGCTGAGCCCTCGCCAGTGATTACGAGGTCGGCATCCGATAGTAGGTCATCGAAATGGATGGTGTCTAATAGGAGGTCGATGCCAGAGCGGCAGTCGGCATTCATGAATTGCAGGAAAGTGTAGCCTAAGCCGCCTGCTGCACCTGCACCAGGCATGTTTTGGCAATCACGGCCCAGATGCTTGGCAGATGCCTCCGCAAAGCGTTTGGCGCGAGCATTAAGGGCAAGAACCTGCTCGTGTGTTGCGCCTTTCTGAGGAGCAAAGACATAAGCAGCACCATTCTCGCCACATAGCGGATTAGTGACATCCGTTGCTATCGTGAAGCGCACATCATCCAATTCGTGTACATCGTCCCAAAGGCTACGGGTAGGCGCGCCAGCGGGAATCGAACCACCTTTTGCAAAGGCTTCGATAATCGCCCGCAACATTCCGATTCCGCAGTCGCTGGTGGCACTTCCGCCAAGTCCTATGATAATGCGCTTGCAACCTTTTCTTACAGCATCCACCACCAACTGGCCCGTGCCGTAACTCGTGGCCACCATCGGATTGCGCTCTTCTGGCGAAAGCAGCGTCAGCCCGCTGGCTTTGGCGATCTCAATCACCGCCGTATCGCCCTTCACCAGATACTGCGCCACAATCGTTCGCATCAGCGGGTCTTTCACGTTGACCTCTACTATCTCGCCGCCCATCGCTGCCTGAAACGCCTCCATAAATCCCTCGCCACCATCGCTCACTGGCACCTGCACAACCTTTGCATCAGGCATATTCGCAAGAATACCCTCACTTGCCGCCTGATTAGCCTCAGCCGATGTCAGACAACCTTTAAACGAATCAATCGCTACGATAATTTTCATACGCCCTCCTTCGTCACTTTAAAACTTTCTGCGCTGCGGCAATACCCGCCAGGCGACCGTTGACTACGATATCTGCCACACCATTGCCGCCCAGACGGTTAGCGCCATGCAGACCACCCGTCACGCTGCCATCGACAGCAGATAGCAAGCCTGTCACCTTGTTCGATGTGCGTATCTCGATATTCTTATTGGATGTGGCAAACTTAAGAATCTTCATCAGATGTGGACCGATGGCCGTGCCACCCTGAGGGCGATGTGTGCGCTTCACGCTGCTGCCACCCATCAGTCCCACGTCGCTCAGATCGGCACCAAGTCCCGTCAGCCACGAGATGGTCACGGGCGCGTGTTCTACGAAATTCTGAACCAGTGATGGGATATTCTCATATTTGCCGCCTTTCATTATGTCGTCATAGAACAGCTGTTTACTGTCTTCAATGCCAAGCCCCTTCTGGATATCCGTCTCTGCCGCGTTGATGCCCCCCGTGGAGTAGTTGGTGTTACCACCGATGATACCCTGCTTCTCCAGCACGATGATCTTCAGACTACTAGCCGTTTCTGCCGCAGCCACAGCGGCCGATAGTCCTGCACCGCCAGCACCTATCACAACAATGTCGCACGTGCCGTCCTGATACGTCCTGCTCTTATCCACAGACTTACCCATCGCAGCCTTCAGCGCCATGTTGATGGCATCGATGACACCCGTCGAGGTCAGCGTAGCACCTGTGATGCCATCCACCTCTACGCTCATCTCTGTAGTCCTGCCCAGCGCACTTTCACAGAGGCTGTTGATAGTCTCCTGCGCAAACGACGATTCCGACTGGCTGACGACGGTCACCTTTGTCACCTGATGTTTCTCTACCGTCACCTTGACGATGATCGCTCCGCTGCGACCCTCGCCGCTACCCGTCCACTCACCATCCTGCAACTGTTCCGTAGACTCCACAACCGGTATGTCATTGCTGGCACACGCCACGAACATCCATAATCCACAGATGAGCAATGTACCCATCAACCATTGCATATTCCTTTTCATCATCCTATATTCTTATAACGTTTTATTGCTGTTGCTTCAGACCCACATTCGTCTTCATTAACTTTCAACACTGCAAAGGTACTAAATTTTTCGTGCAATTCCAAATATTGATGCCCCGTGGCGTGTAAAAATCTGTTAATGACGCATTTCCGCATCGCAAACGTTTTGTTTCGCCTCGCCAAATGTATTATTAAGTTTTACTGAACAACACGAACCTGACAGTGTCCAATTTGTGACAGTGACTTCGTGACTTTGTGACATTAAGCACATTCCAATATGCAGCGCACCCCTATTATGAATATTAATATATTATAATATATTAATATTTTATATACTAATATACCATCCATCTCCATCTGACTTCGTTGATAATCACGCAGGTGCTTAATGTCACAAAGTCACGAAGTCACGATGTCCGGCTCCCAAAGATGCTTTTGCATGTCAACATGGCCATTGGGCTTGAAGTGGATGCCTTCTTCCTCTAACAGCGGACGCTGGCGGCTCCAGCCGGGGGCTGTGCGACCTTCTTTGTTGACCACACGATGGCAGGGTAGGGACTCGGCACTTGGCGTGTAGCGGAGTGTGCGACCTACCATGCGCGAATGGCTCGGCCAGCCTGCCCAGGCTGCAATATGGCCGTAGGTGGTCACCCGTCCGCGAGGTATCTGGCTGACGATGTTCAGCACGGCATCGCGAAACACCTGTGCCTGTTCTGGCGTCATTCGGTCAGGATAGTCGTGCATCGGCTAACGCTTACGTTTAGTGCTCGCTGACGTCTTTTTAGGCTTGGGTTCCGGGAGGACCTTGCAGGTCTCGCGCACGAGTAAAGATAGGTAATCATGGTCGTCGACATCGGCGATGTAGAAATAATCCTTGGCCCCTTCGTAAGGTGGACGCATCTCTTCATTACGCAGCAACGGACGGACGAGGTCAGTGGGTTTCAGATAGAAACAGTCGTCGCAAATCAGTCCGAAGATCTTCCCGTCGCAGTAGATGCCGTAGTCGCCGAACATCTTTTTTACTGTAATCTCGCCCGCTCCACTACATTGGTCGGCGACGTATTGCACAAAATCAGAATTACTTGCCATTTTTATCACTTTTCTTTTTGATTGCACAAAGATACGGCAATTCTACGAAACCTCCAAAGTTTTTCCTTGAAAAGTGCAATTGAGCCACCCTTTTGATATATGTCAAGGATTATGTGTACGCACACACAAGTAGCACAAATGACGATTTGTAACGAAATGGGGGCGATTCGATGCAAAGTGTAACAAAAAGGGAGTAAAGAGGTGTCTAAAGCTTACAAAGTGTCAGAATCTGAAAGTTTTAACAATCAAATTGAAAGAAAAATGAATGAATATTTATCAAAACGTCGTACCTTTGCACTCGATAATTATCAAAGTGTAACCCAAAGAGAGGGTTGAGAGAGTATTTTATTAAAAAGGTAAAAAAGTAAAAAGGTAAAAAGGTTAAAGGTATGAAAAAGATTGAAGCAATTATCAGGAAAACGAAGTTTGAGGAGGTCAAGGAGGCCTTGCTCAGTTCGGACATCGACTGGTTTGAGTACCATAACGTACACGGCATCGGACAGAGCCGTCAGGAAAGGATTTATCGTGGCGTGCAGTATTCTACGGACGTGATTGAGCGTGTGGCACTGACCATCGTTTGTCGCGATCCGCTGGTGGAGCCGACCGTGAAGGTGATACTGAAAACGGCCCATACGGGTGATGTTGGCGACGGTCGTATCTTCGTGAGCGACGTGATCGACACCTGGAGCATCCGCACAGGCGAACACGGCGACACCGTACTTAAAGATAAGAAGTGACCATGCCCCCTAAGTTAGGGGGCGACAGGGGTCTGAACAAACACAGACTCCGCAAGGATAACATTATTAACAAGGGCGGTCGTTCAGACCCCCAACCCCCTAACTTAGGGGGCAAAAAACCATTATTATTATGAACGAAATTGGATTATCACTCGATACTGTATGGATGCTGTTGGCAGCCATGTTGGTTTTCTGGATGCAGCCGGGCTTTGCGCTGTGTGAGGCTGGTTTTACGCGTAGTAAGAACACGGCGAACATCCTGATGAAGAACTTTGTCGACTTTATGTTCGGTTCGCTCTTGTTCTTCTTCCTCGGCTTCGGCTTTATGTTCGGCAGCGAGGGTGCAGGGTTTATTGGTGCTCCCAACTGGGGTGACCTGAGTTTCTACAAAGGCGATCTGCCTGTAGAAGGATTCTTGATCTTCGAGACGGTGTTCTGTGCCACCAGTGCTACGATCGTTTCTGGTGCTATGGCCGAGCGCACGAAGTTCTCGATGTATATGGTTTATAGTGCTGTGATCTCATTGTTCATCTACCCGATAGAGGGTCACTGGACATGGGGCGGCGGCTGGCTTTGCAACGATGCGGCTGACAGTTTTATGATGAGCACCTTCGGTGATGTGTTCCACGATTTCGCAGGTTCTGCCATCGTCCATAGCGTAGGCGGTGTGCTGGCTCTGATTGGTGCATTGGCGTTAGGTCCCCGTATCGGCAAGTACAGCGAGGATGGTAAAAGTCGTGCTATCCCTGGTCACAACCTCACGATGGCTTCCTTGGGTGTATTCATCCTCTGGTTGGGGTGGTTCGGCTTCAACCCTGGATCTCAGCTGGCTGCAAGTGGTGAGGTGAACCGTATTGCCATCTCTCATGTGTTCCTGACAACGAACCTGGCAGCTGCTGCAGGTGGTGTGGCAACAATGTTCCTCACCTATATCAAGTATGGCAAGCCTTCGCTCTCTCTGACGCTGAACGGTGTGCTGGCAGGCCTCGTGGGAATTACTGCTGGTTGTGACCTCGTGTCGCCTTTAGGTGCTGTGATCATCGGTCTTGTCTGTGGTATTGTACTGGTTTACTCTATCGAGTTTATCGACCACGTGCTGCACATTGACGATCCCGTAGGTGCTTCGTCTGTACATGGTGTCTGCGGTATCCTCGGTACCCTGATGACTGGTCTGCTGTCAACATCAAACGGTGCCTTCTACGGCTTTGGCTGGGGATTCTTCGGCGCTGAGTGTTTTGGCATCCTGGTGATCGACCTCTGGGCTGCTGCCTGTGGATTTGTCCTGTTCTATGGCATCAAGAAGTTGCACGGCCTGCGTGTTGACAAGCGAATTGAAGAGGAAGGCCTCGATATCTACGAGCATGGAGAGGCATGCTATAACTAATTAAGAATTTAGAATTTTGAATTAAGAGTTTCATTAAGAATTTGGAATTATGAAAAAGATTGTTTTGTTCGCATTGGGTCTGTTCGCAGTGGCGACCACCCATGCACAGGAGAAAGAAAAGATTGAGACAACGATTAGTGGAGATATCGTAAGTAGTTATATCTGGCGTGGTTTGGATGCCGGAAGTGCAGCAGTTCAGCCTACGATCGGTGTGGGATATAAAGGCCTGAGTCTGACGGCATGGGGTAGTTACGGAATCACCAACCCTGACGATACGAAGGAGTTTGACCTGACATTAGCCTACTCGGCTGGCGGTTTTAACATCGGCATTACCGACTACTGGTTCAGCGTAGGTCTTGATCCGGATAGCCGCTACTTCAAATATGATGCCCACAACACGAACCACATCTTTGAGGCAAACATCGGTTACGATTTCGGAGTGCTCTCTGTTCAGTGGTTCACCAACTTCGCGGGCAACGATGGCTTTAACAAGAACGGCAAGCGGGCCTACAGCAGTTATGCAGAAGTAGCCGTCCCATTCAAGCTTGCTACAGTTGACTGGACTGCAACCGCTGGTGCCGTTCCTTATGCCACCGATTTCTATGGAACGACGGGCTTTGCCGTCACCAACCTGACGCTAAGGGCCGACAAGGAGATCAAGATCACCGACTCGTTCTCGATCCCTGTTTTCGGACAGGTTACGGCTAACCCGTGTACACAAAAAGCATACCTGGTATTTGGTTTTACGCTGCATCCATAACTTCTTTTGCCAGGTTGGACCCCCTCTTTTGCGATTTTGCACCCGAATCAAAACGAATGGTAAGAACTATGAAGGTAAAAAGACGTTGGATAATCTTAATGACAGCGATGTCACTAATAGCCGTTGCTGGTCTGGCAGTAGGAGAGCCTACTTTCGATTGTGACTGGTCTGTGATTTCTGCTGCTGATGTGGCTTGGCTGATTACCGCCACTATTTTTGTGCTGATGATGACCCCCGGACTGTCGTTCTTCTATGGCGGCATGGTGGGTGCGAAGAACGTGATCAGCACCATGTTGCAGTCGTTTATCGCGATGGGATTGATCTCTGTGTTGTGGGTGGTCGTAGGCTTCTCACTGTGCTTCGGCGATGATATCGGAGGCGTTATCGGTAATCCCCTGACATTCCTGATGTTTCACGGCGTGGGTGGTGCGGTATATACCACACCGGCAGGCAACATCCTGGGCGGTGCCACGATTCCGTTGGCCCTGTTCGCCCTCTTCCAGATGAAGTTCGCCATCATCACACCATCGTTGATTACGGGTTCGTTTGCTGAGCGTGTACGTTTCTCGGCCTATATGTTCTTCATGATGTTTTTCTTCTTCGTCATCTACTGTCCGCTGGCCCACATGACTTGGCATCCTGAGGGATTGTTCATGAAATGGGGAGTCATCGACTTTGCGGGTGGTATTGTGGTGCATGCCTCTTCGGGTGTGGCTGCATTGGCTGGTGCCATCTATCTTGGACGACGCAAGGCAGAGACACGCAAGAGCGAGCCGGCTAACATTCCCTTTGTACTGTTGGGTGCTGCGATGCTGTGGTTGGGATGGTTTGGTTTCAACGCAGGTTCGTCGCTCCATGCTGACGGACAGGCCATCAAGGCGTTCCTGAATACGAACACCGCCTCGGCAACGGCGATGATGACATGGATCTTCTTCGACTGTCTGCGAGGTCGCAAGCCGTCGGCCATGGGTGCTGCCGTGGGTTGTGTGGTTGGTCTGGTGGCCATCACGCCATCGGCTGGTTATGTCACCGTGGGCCAGAGCATCTTTATCGCATTTGTCATCACGCTGATTTGTAACGTTGCTGTTTACTGGCGTTCGCGCAGTAGCATTGACGATGCGCTCGATGTGTTCCCCACACATGGCACAGGCGGTATCTTCGGTACGGTGCTGACGGGTATCTTCATCCAGGAGGGTCTGATTGCCGGCACATGGGATGGTTTTGTGATTTTCCTCTATCATCTGCTGGCCATCGTCATCGTGTTTGTCTACACCTTCGTCATGAGTTGGCTGGGCTACAAGCTTATCGACAGTCTGATCCCCATGCGAGTGTCGGCCTTCAGCGAAAAGGTAGGTCTCGACTTCTCGCAGCACGACGAGCATTACGGGCTGGCCCATATCGGTGAACGTGAACTGGCTGAATACGAGGAGCACATTCGGGAAAAGGAAAAGAAATAGGAAAACAAAATACTATTCACAAAACATCTTAAAGGGCTCGCAGATTGATACTGCGAGCCCCAATTATTCAGAGTATGATCGGCCCGTGCCCCAGGCACGAAGTGGTCGTGATGGCCGTCAAGAAGGCCGTGAGTGCAGCTACTACTACCTTCACTGCAATCTCAACAATACGCTTTTTCATTTCCTTTTCAAATCTTTTTTAATTCTGAAATTCTGTGCTTCTTCCGCCGCATCGCCTCTCACTGGGGTCTGGCACTGCCGCAACCGCCTCTCGATGGGGTCTGGTACTGACGTAAAGTCGCTTGCGACTTTCTCGTCAGGCCCTGACCCTAGCGAGAGGCCCCGCCGCAAGTGATTAGGGGTTCTGCGCCTTCTGCTCCGCGATCCAGTCCTCCAGCGGCGTCACCTTCTTGATGTACTTCTTCTTGCTCGGATCGCTCTCCTCCGGCGTCAGATCAATCTTCTCCTCCACGCCATAAGTGCTCAGCGAACACATATCCTTGAAGGTTCTCGAAGTGATGTCATCATCGCTGACACCCTCAGGACGGAAGCGGATATGCACGCCCTTCACGTAGGTGTTCGCGTTCCACTTACCCTCCAGCAGAGCTGCCCTGGTGATACCCTCCTTGGTGCTCTCAACGGTAGGCCAGAAGATGCCCAGTCCGTCGATCTTGATGGGGTTGCCCTGGGCGATGAGCTCGATCATGCAGCTCGCCATCTTGATGAGCACACCCTCGATGATGTCGCGGCTATACACGCACTGGTGCTCGCTCATGTGCTTGGCCAGACCTCGGAGCGTGATGGTCTCCTTCTCGACTGCCTTGGGGTAGTACTTGCCATAACCGGGGTTGTTGGCGTTGATGTTCTTACGAATGTTAATCAGAAACTGTGGATTCTGTACCATAATAATTTTCCTTTCTTTTTTTAGATAAACATAAGCTTTAAATTCTCTTTGTTCCTCTTCCGAGTCTCCAGCCTGCGCACTGCCTTCATCTCTTCTGAATCACACTGCGAAGGTACAAAAATTATTTTATACCTTCAAATAAAAATATCGCCCAAAAGTACTTATGGTAACTTAATAATACTTATTCGTACTTATACCAATTATTTTTATCTTTTTATGCTGATTTCTCGAATATTTTTCGTACCTTTGCAAAGTGTAAAACAACAACTAAAACATTAAGCACTATGGAACAGTCAACCAGATCTTTTGGCCGGATGGAGCTCGCACAGCTCTATTTCCCCTGCATCCTGCCCCGCTCAGCCTGGCAGAAGTTCAAATCACTACTCGAGGAGATACCCGCTCTCCAGCACCTCACAACACTGCGACGTCGCTCGTACCTTCCGCTAGAAGTAAACATTATTTACCAACACCTAGGGCGTCCGTAAGGATGCCCTTTTTAGGGCGTTTCTGAAGACTTTTGCTCAATCGTAAGCCGAGCACCCTTCCACTATTCAGAAAAGACCCTTCGCATTACGGTGGAATTCCCTTCAATCGGCAGGAGATTGAAAATACTATTAATCAGCCTTCATATTGTAAATAATATTGGTATATAATAACATAGTAACATAGTAACATCTGCGTTTCCCCGTATTCAATCCTTCAAGTTTGCCTAGATTTATAGTATTTATAATATATATTATAATATATATTATAAATACTATAAATTAATAAGCCTCTTACTAATCCTATATTCTCATAAACAAATTTGTTACTATGTTACTATGTTATTATACTGTACAATCAGTTTGCAAAACTGCAACAGGTTGTTGCAGAATTGGGAACCGAAAAACTCCACCAAGTTGGTAGAGAATTTATAGAGTTAAAGAAGAGTGCAACTGCCGAGTAAACCTCGGTAATGTGCTGACGAAGCAAATGGTGGCAGATTACTATGATGTGGACATACGAACAATTGTTTTGCGAGCGACATTTCCATCGAAGTCTCTAAGCATTATTCCATTCTTCCTTAGAGATACATGTTATATGTTCCGTACGTAATTCACCCACCAATTGTGAGGGAACATTCTCTTTGGTCATTATGTATTTAAAACCGCATTTCTCTTGAACTCGCTTCGACTTTGTGTTCCCATCGAAATAGCCACACCACATTTTTTTCATCCCCAAATCTTCAAAAGCATGTTTTTGTAATGCTTTAACTGCTTCTGGTATAAGCCCCTGTCCCCAATACGGAACGCCTATCCAATAGCCAACCTCACATTCATTATTAGGCAGGCCAATATTGCTTTGTGAGCCAATCATCAGTCCGATACTCCCTATAGCTTTGTTTGTCGTTTTCAGCACAACAGCATAAGTTTCTGGAGTTGAAAGAATCGAACGGATAATTTCACGACTATTATCCACGCTTGTATGTACCGGCCAACCGGCAATAGGACCAACATCAGGGTCTTTGGCATATAAATAGAGATCCACGGCATCCTCTTCATGCCAGGGCCTTAATATTGTCCTTTCTGTTTCAATTATCATACGCGATTAATCCAGAAAAAAGGTACGAAAAACACAATGGCTGCAACCACCATAATTACAACGGCAAATATATTTGCCTTTACAATATCTATGGCCACCTTGACCATTGGTCGAGCCTGCTCACGCTCGGAAGTCGAAGCGAACTCCGACTTCTCTTGCTCAATCGCAGCCTTATGGCCTTTTACTTCTTGCTCTATCGTCATATACATATTATATGGTTAGAGTGCATGTCCGCCAGAGATCTTTATAACTTGTCCCGTGATCATCTTAGCCTGCTCACTTGCCAAAAACAGGATGGTCTCCGCAATATCCTGCGGTTGGATTAGTTTACCCATCGGGATAATCGGTATGACTTCTTTTGCGAAATCATCGTCAATCCATCCTGTCTGAGTCGGACCTGGAGCCACAGCGTTCACGGTAATGCCATACTTTGCGACTTCAAGGGCGATGCTACGTGTGAGTGCTTCCAGAGTCGCCTTGCTTGCTCCGTAGGTAATCTGACCGGCAAAGACCTGTGCTGCATCTGTGGAAAGATTGATAATTCTGCCGTAATCGCCACGGTGCTTGATAAACTCCCCCGTCATCAGAATGCTTCCACGGACATTGACGGCAAAGGTATCGTCGATGATATTCTGAGAGATCTTCTCGATGGTGTCAAGCCCGTCCATATCGCCATCGGCTGCATTATTCACTAAGATGTCAACTCTTCCGTATCGTTCCAGAACAGCCGCGTAGATATTCTTTACGGCATCCTCATTGGAGATATCGCTCTCGATGATCAGGTAGTCAGCACCCATTTCCTGAAGCTTGCTTTCTACGACATCGGCATTTCCTGCATTGGCCTGGAAGTATCTGTCAGCTCCATTCCTGTCAGTCTTTGTCTTGTCAAAGGGCCTTGGGATTCTCTTATAGACCAAAACAACCTTTGCCCCTTCACGGGCGAATGCAAACGCTGTGGTTGCTCCAATGCCCTGCGGGTTGTTCGCTCCCGTAATCAGGGCCACTCTGTCCTTTAATCCGTAATCAACCATATTTTTTAGATACTCATCATCCCTCACCAGCACCTTCTCGATCTTACCCACGTACATGGTGTGATAGTCGCCCTGCGGATAACTCTGTTCGATGGTTTCCTGATAGATGATGCCACTTGGCTGAATCTCTGCGGCATAGACCTTCTTGCAGACGAGCACCAGCTTGGCTTCCTCGAAATAGACGGTGTTGTCGGCATAGACAGGTGTGAGTCCAGCCTTGGCTATCTTGTCCTCGTCACGTCCTGACGTGCTGCCCAGATAGGCCATCTGCTTCTTGAACGACTTGTCCATGACACAGAGCGAGAAATAAGGCTCCTCGTCCACAAACTCCTTGGTATAACGTGACTCACGAATGTAAACCACAGCCGAAGGATCGTTGTTACCCCACAGGCAACCCAGATGCCCCCAAGAGGCTGTCATCGTGTTACAGCTGTGCTCGTCGCCAGCTGTTATCAGCATCCATTCACCACCAATGAGGTTGAACGGATTGAACTTCATATCTTTGTAGTTAATCTCTTTCATCTTCTTGTATGATTTCAAAAAATGTATTTAGATATTCTCCATCTCGCTTGCTACACGAGCCTCACAGTCCCTCATGGCATCGATGGTCTTTTGCAGCACTTCATCCAAAGGCCATCCCAGCATTTCTGCTCCCTGTTCAATGACCTCACGAGAACAGCCTGCGGCAAACCCTTTTGACTTGTACTTCTTCTTGAGCGACTTCAGTTCCATGTCCTGGACACTCTTCGACGGGCGCATCAGGGCAGCAGCCCATATCAGCCCGGTCAGTTCATCGGTAGCGAAGAGCACCTTTTCCATCAGGTGCTCTGGTTTCACATCTACATGTAGACCGTAAGCGTGGCTGCAGATGGCATGGATCATTTCTTCGCCAACACCACCTTCACGCAGCAGTTCCGGGGCTTTGATGCAATGCTCCTCGGGATATAGTTCAAAGTCAATATCGTGCAGCAGTCCGACCATTCCCCAGAAGTCCACTTCATTGGCAAACCCAAGTTGCTCGGCATACCAGCGCATGACACCTTCCACCGTCAGTGCATGCTGCAAGTGAAACGGGTCTTTATTATACTTTCTTAGCAACTCCCAGGCTGCCTCTCTCGTGATGATACTTTCCATAATCCTCTATTCCGTTATTCGGCTTGGCCGTCATTTGTTGCTGTGTTTTCTGCCTTTGGTTCATTACTGTTGCAGGCGGCTAGTGCTGCAAATGCTGATAAAATCTTTTTCATAAGTCATGTTATTATTTGTTATACAGCCACAGAGTTCTTGGCTCAGAGCCCTTCTGTGTCAGCTATTGAGAATCTGAATTTTGAAAGAAGCAGATATTCTCGCCCCTCTC
>JAEEGI010002217.1_pt1 | contig 48106 bp, 57 predicted proteins | sample 8958751 | NCBI WGS metagenome assembly JAEEGI01 (sample SAMN16246545, study PRJNA631951) | gut metagenome | biome: gut microbiome; feature: rumen; material: KS-attached | host: Bos | place: Iran: Karaj | collected 2018-10
ACAACCCGCCCCAGAGATCAAACAATACGACTTCATGCTTCGTGCCACCATCAAGAAGGCTATTGCCCAAGATGACCTACATGGTAACCCTCAAGATGATGCACAAGAAACTACACAGAAAACTACACAGAAAACTGCACAGAAAATAATTGAAGCGATAATAGGCAATCCTAATATTTCTATAGAAGAATTAGCGATTGTTTGTAGACTCAGTCGCGACGGTATAAACTATAATATCAGAAATCTAAAGAAGCAAGGTATTATTCGTCGAGTTGGTCCAGACAAAGGAGGCCATTGGGAAGTGATATCCCCCGACAATAAAGACTAAACACCCATCAAATAGAAGTCCACGGCACCCCCCCACGCTTGCCGTGGCTTTTATATTGCCTCATCCACCCCGATTTTCCCCAAAATCAAGGCGGCATATCCCCTTTTTCCCCTTCCCACCCATCTCCGTATCGCGACAATCCCACCCCGAACGCACCCGTAACACACCCCTGACGCCCACCGGAAGCTGACAAAGCCCGATTCCGTTTTTCCCCACCCCTGTACTTTTGCGCCGTCTTTCGAAAGATACGGAAATCAAAAGTTTAACAAAAAACAGAAAGGAAAAACACAATGGGAAAAATCTTTGGAGCAAACACCAAAATCAGCGGCAAGGTAGGCCAGCTCCTCTACCGCCAGACCCGCACGGGTACCGTCATCAGCGAGCTGCCCGTCAAGCCCGCCATCCCGCGACGCAGCGCACGACAGATGGACCGTCGCACCCAGTGGGGCAATCTCGCCGCCATCTACAAGCAGTTCGACAGCATGCTGCGCCGTGGCTATGAGAACTTGCCGCCCCAGATGTCCGTCTTCAACGCCTTCATCCAGGCCAATATCGACGTGGTCAAGGTCTATATCACCAAGACCATCCGTCTCAACGGCGGTGCTATCCTCGCACCCTATCAGATTACGCGTGGCAGTCTCCCCAGCATCAGCATGGCCAAGAATGCCTCCAACATCCTTGTGAGCAGCATCCGTCTCGGCACCCTTGCTATCGACGCCAACACCACCATTGGACAGTTCTCGCAGGCCATCATCGATAACAACGACGCTTTCGACGAGGGTGACCAACTCACCTTCTTCCACGGCATCCAGTCCATCGACACCGTGACCCGCACTCCCCGTGCCACCATCCGTGGCTACAAGGTCGTACTCAACACAGCCGAGGACACCAAGCTCTGGGATGTCGTGGATAGGATTGGCTTCTCTGTGACTGACAACTGCCTTGCCACCTCGCAGCAGATCACCAACGGCGCAGCCGTCTGGGTGCATAGCCGCGAGACTGCCGACGGTGCTCTGAAGGTCAGCACTCAGCTTTTCTTCGTCGAGAATTCTGCCCTTGCCACCTATCAGGGACGCACAGCCTTCACCGCCGCCGCCAACAGCTACGGCGGCATCAACTCCGCTGCCGTCTATCTCCAGCCCGAAGTTGTCGGCATCGACCCCGTCACGCCCTGACTGCCCACCCTCCGCCGACTGCTCCACGGAGGACGCGCCCTCGTCCTCCGTGGCCACCGGCTAACCCTCACCAGTAGTTAAGATGTAACAAGGGTTGTCCTGTGTGGGTGGCTTCAGCCACCGCCCATTAGACCCATTAAACCCATTAGACCCATCAAAATGAACATCAACCAATGGAAGACTTAGAGATTACCACCCTGCCTGTCGCCGACCGTCGCGACCTCCCCAAGCTCCGCACCCTTGGCTATGATGACGAAGGCAACGCCGCACAAGTCCGACTATCCGACTTGCTGCCGCAACAGATACAGGCCGCCAGCATCGACTTCATGAACGGCCTTTTCATCGCCCGTCAGCCCTTCATACCCGGCACCTCTGAGGTCTATGTCAACGGCCTCCGCTACACCCTCGGCAAGGACTACAAGGAGCTGGTCAACGACAATGCCGCCGATGGCTTCGAACTCCCCGGCATCGAAAGCAGCGACGAGATAATCCTCAAGGCAGTAGTAATCACCCATTAAACAATCAAAAAACAAAGAATCATGCAAAAGTTAAAAGTAAAACAAATCGACGGCGTTGTTGCGCCCGACCCCAAAGACGACTGGTCTTCCCTGACCGACACCCTGGCCACAGCAGCCTCCACCGACGCACGTATTTCCGAAGCCGTCAGCGGCGCCATAGGCGGCACTCTCCAGTCCGTCACTGGTGGAAGTGCAGAAACAGGCAAGTATGTATCTGCCGTCACCAAAGAAGGCACCGCCGTCAAGGTCGCCAAAACAGCCCTGCCTGTCACAGGTGTCAACTCCACCAACACCGCCGGCACAGGCACCACCACCAAGGCCATCGTAAGCCTCGCCCTCTCCAGCGGCAAGATCGTGGCCACGGAGAAGAGCATCGCCTTCCCCAATCCCCCTGTTCTCATCCTCGACAGCGTGGACTTCACCGCCGAGATTACACTCACCAAGCCGCCCTATGGTGATAGTGCTGTGGGAGTCTTCGTCAACGGCCTGATGCAGCCGCCCACCGACTACACCCTCTCCGACAACAAACTCACCTTCAAAGACCCTTCCCACTACGCCAAAGGCGACACCGTCAACATCCTCTACCTCGCCGCCGCCTAATCCCTAACCAAGCAAGCCGACCGCACCGCGGGCAGTCGGCTTGTTTCCCTTTGTTTCGCCCATTAAACCCATTAGCCCCATTTACCCCATCAAAAAACCACCTCCATGCGAACAATCACCGAAATCATCATACATTGCACCGCCACGCGCCTCAATGCCATCTGTACGGTGGAATCCATAAGGAAATACCACCGTTCCCTCGGCTGGCGCGACATCGGCTATCATTATGTCATCTACCCCGATGGCAGCGTCCACGCTGGCCGTCCTGTCGAACATCCCGGCGCACATACCGAAGGCCACAACGCCCACAGCATCGGCATCGCTTATGTCGGCGGCCTCGATGCCGACGGCCACGCCGCCGACACCCGCACCGAAGCCCAAAGTCTCGCCCTCCTCCAGCTGGTGTATGACTTGATGGAAGAGCACCATATCACCTCCATCCACGGCCACAACGAGTTTGCCAACCGCGCCTGCCCATGTTTCGACGTCCAGCAATGGCTCAAAGAAAACAACTTTTAACCACTCCCGTTTCAATTTATGAATAACCTTTGGAACATCATCTTATCCGCCTTAACCCTCGTCGCCGGTGGCGGCTGGTTGTTCGACCGCCGCCGCCATCGTCAGGAGATTGAAAGCCTGAAGGCCGACAACCGCCATAAAGACATGAACCTGTCGAAGATGTACGTCGACGAGTTCAAAGAGAATATTGCCGATCCCCTGCGGCGTGAAGTCAGGGAATTACGCACCGAAGTAAACCATCTGAGAAATGCGATACAAAGGATTAACGACTGCCCTCATAGCGACACTTGCCCTGTCATTAGTGAGTTGCAGAAGCAGCAAGGCCGTGACGCAGCAGACCCACAGTGAAGCCGTCCACGATACCGTGATTGAGACCGTCACCCTCACCCTCCACGACACAATCAGGGAGATCACAACCATCACCATCCAAACCAACAATGACGGTGACACCATCCGCCTCACCACCAACCGCGACCACGAGAAGATAAAGAATACCGACCGCACCGCCCTCCAAACTCATGCCACCACCCAAACCGAAACCCAATCCACCACCAAAGAAACCACCAAAACCTCCCCCATTAGCCCCATTCAACCCATCAACCCCAAGTCGCCCATCAAGCCCATAGCAATAGCTTTTATTATCGGTCTCCTTCTCTTCCCCCTAATCAAACTCATCCGTCGCCTCAAATGTTAGCTTCAGTTCTGTATGCTGCAATATCATTGCAGCCTTAAAAGCGGTATCGCTTACAGCGATGATATTAAAAAAAGAAAAAGCCCCCAATAAGGTATCGCCTTTGGCGATGATTGATTTATGAAAAAAGCCCCCAACAAAAAAAGAGAAACCGCTGCTTGCGGCTCCGCTTGCTTACGGGCGGCTGCGCCGCCCTCCTCTCTCGCTTCTTTTCTCTCTTCCTTCGGCGGCTGCGCCGCCTCCTTTTCTTGCCCTCTCCGCGCTTCTCTCTCCTCTTGTGGGCGGCTGCGCCGCCCCTCCTCTTTGCTTCTCCTCTCGCGCTTCTTACGGGCGGCTGCGCCGCCCTACCCCTTCCGCTTCTCTTCCGCTTCTTCGGCGGCTGCGCCGCCCCCTCGCCCTCTCCTCTTTCCTCTCTATCAAAAATTTAACAAACCCCTAACGCCGTCACAAGTCATAAACTAATCTGTTCTCCACTTGACTTCGCTTCCGCTCGTCACCCTAAAGGGCCGTTATCGAAAGCCACTGGCTTTCTTCATATTTTGCCATAATTGCTTAAACGTTTAAGGATTAATTATTTTAGTGAATTATTTTGTTTTATTGTTATCTTCTATCTGTAGTGGTTCTTGTTGTGCTATCTGTTTGGCATTCATTGATGAAACCACCGACTCGCCAATCTCTTTTTCGGCGGCTTCGCGAGCCACACGTGCGGTCGCTCCACCACGACGGGCCACTTTGGCGCTTTCCATCATGCCTTTGGGGCTCTCGTTCTTTGAAATCTGCGTTGTTGTGGCTTCGGCGAGCATGTTGATGGCAATCTCAAGGTCGGTCATATTGTCGCGTAGGTTCTCCTTCTTCAGGCCCTTCAACTGCTTGTATTCCTTTGCCGAGAGGCCGCTCCATCCGCGATAGATGATGTCCGTCAAGGAGGCGAACTGCTGACCTTCTTCAAGTCCGGCGCGTTTCCACTCGTCGGTCAGGTGTTTGCGAACCTCAATAGACCTCATACGCTGGTTGATCCAAGCCTCCGAGTAACCGAGACGGCGGTAGTCGGCCACAGCCTGCTCAATGGAAAGCTCCGGGTCTTGCATCTGGTCGATACGCTGTGCCGCCACCTGCGCCATCCATAGCTTGAACGGTTCTGCCTTCGGCGACGGTATGGATTGTATAAGCCTAAAAAGCTGTTCGGTATCAGCCACATCGGTAAGGCGCATCTTGCCGTCGGGTGCCTGGAATTTCAACTGGTAACAATTTGTTACCGTTTCATTCCCTTCCTTTATAAGTCTGCCTTTCAGCACCTTCCAGTACTTGCGTGCCGTCTGGTAGTCGCTGTCGGTCAGTACCGACACCACATCCACCACCGAAAACCACCATTTCTCGGCATCAGTATCCCAAGCGGTACGCACCCGCTTCTCTTCAAATAGTTGTATCGCCTGTTTCTGTGTCATTTCTTCTTTTCGTTTGCCATCATTGCTTATGCCGAAGGCCGCGAATACCTAATAATCAAACTTAACATAATGAGCAACGTTTAAGGAGTAATTATTGAATTTGTTTATCTTTTTTATAAAGTTACATCTATTCATCGTACAAATCGCTTTTACCTAAGTTACAGTCAGAACAAAGTGTTTGTAGGTTATCGATTGTGGTTTCTCCTCCTTTTGACCACGGTTTGATGTGGTCAATATGTAAAGTGACATTAGGAGAGGTCGCTGGAGACTTACCACAAATACAGCACTTAAAATTATCCCGCTGCATTACTTTGAAACGCAAGCGAAGATTGATGTCACGCGAGGTATTGCGATTACTCTTATGGGAGGAATCTTTTCTTGGAAGAGATGCTTCTATGTTTGATTTGTCTTCAATCTCATCATTAGTTGGAGTCGTTTTTTCTTCTGAGTTTATGTATCTGACAAATGCTTCTAATGTCCCTCTCCAACCTCCAAAACGACGAACAAAGGTATTTTGCCCAAAAGAAAACTCACCATTTTTAACATCCGTAACTGTTGGTTGTCGTCCCAATTTAATCCATACTCTTTCAATATCTTGAAACAATTCCTCATCTGAGATTTCTTTGCCTTTCCCAAGTCGAAAAGGTGTTGGAGAAAGACCTGCTTTTTCTAAAATAACATTCCAACTTCCAAATCTACGAGACATTGATGAGCAGTTATATAGACCATACTGCTTATATTCTCCTGATGTAATATATGTCTTTTGTAATTGAGAAGCAATGCGTCTCATATCAGCGAAGAAATCTTCGTCATTCTCACATTGTTGATGTTTACCCCATTCTTGACAATAAACAGATAGTCCTGCCTTCCCCAAGGCTTTATTCCAACTGCCAAACCTTCTGCTCATTGTGGTACTTCCATATTTTCCATACTTCTCATATGTTGAACGAGAAAGAATGTTTGTATCGCAAAGTTTTGCGACTCTCAGAACATCATTTATTAGGTCTTCATCTGAGATGTTTCTATGATACTCGTTCAATACAAAATCCATATTCTTTTCTTTTTTCAGCAGTTTCCTATTTCCCACTTCTTCCAGCACGGTCATTTGCTATCTTGTTTGAACCCTATCCGTTTCCGGGGCGTTGATGGCTTCTCGCGCAGTTGGTCGAGGGCGTCGTTGAGGGCGCTTATCTGGACGGCCATCTCCATATTGTTTTCGTTCTGCTCGTGGAGAATCTCGTCCACGCGGGCGTTGAGGTTGTCGACCTTGTGCGACAGCTGCTCCACCTTCATGTTGACACCTTGCCAGGCACCTATTGCGTGACGAATGGCCACAAACGCCCGCATAATATTGATGTTGACCTGTATGGCCGTCTCCGACCGCAGCACCGAACTCAACATGGCAATACCCAATTCAGTAAAAGCATAAGGAAGAGCTCTATCTCCACCTCTGTTTGAAATCACAATTTGTGATTTCAAACTACTATCAGTAGCACTAACATCTTTATTATCAACAGTAGTAGAATCAATATTTGAAGTCACAAATTGTGATTTCAATAATGTCCATTCATTTTTATTCAATCTAAACAGAAAATCATCGGGAAAACGGTCAATGTTACGTTTGACCGCTTGGTTCAAGGCTCGAGTCTCTACATTGTACAATTCCGCCAAGTCGCGGTCAAGCATAACTTGCATTCCCCGCACCTCGTAGATGCGATGCTTGATGCCTTCGATGTCAGCAGTCCCTTTTATGGCAATATCTGTGGCCATTTTATTTGGCGTCCTCTGTGTAATTCACTAATAACGACAGCAATACATCACGTATAATACTATACGTGAATTTACAAAGATACAAAAATAAAATCAATTGCAGAAAAATATTTTTGCAATTTAGCGCTTGTGGCGGGTCTTTGCATGGTGACCGGTTAGGGTGGGCAAGATGGTGGCCGTGTGGTCGGTGCTGTTTTTTAACGATATTTCAACGATAGTTATACAATATTTCAACGATAGTTATCGTTAAAGTATCGTTGATGTATCGTTGAAGTATCGTTGAAATGACGGTTGAAGAGGTGGGGTAGAGTGGGTTGCGGGTGGGTGATAGGTGCGTTATGGGGGTGTTACGGGAGGGTGGTGGATCGATTGGAAATGAATAAACAACATAGGAGAAACGAATTATGGCAAAGACAAAACCAACGGGGCTGCTTGTGAACGGCAGCTTGAAGAAGAGCGGAGTGACGTTCTACCTCCGTGGAGGACAGATGGTTGCGCGGACGGCGCACAGCGAGCAGCCGAAGCGTCGCACGCGTGGCCAGTTTGTGGCGCGCCAGCAGCTGGCTCACGGCTGCCGCCTGTGGCGGGTGCTGAAGTGGGCGGGCGAGCCGCTGTTTGAGAAGACGCCTACGGCGTATGCGCGGTTCCGCACGCTGATGCGTCGCACGCCGGTGGTGTTCACGCCGGTGAGCGGCCGTACGGCGAAGGCTGTGCTGCTGCTGCCGGGCATGCCGGTGAGCGACGGTGTGCTGCCTGTAGTGGAGCAGCAGCTTGCTGAGGTGGAGGGCGCAACGGCTCTCGTCACCTCGCTGACGACGGCCGACGTGCATCGCGACGACACGCTGCGGCTCTACACGCTGCGCCAGGTTGTCGAGGGTTCGCGGCCGATGGTGCGCGTCAGCACCGCCGACTTGGGAGTGGATGACTTCAGGGTCGTCGATGGACGGCTGGCGCTGGTGGGCGACGATTTCGCCGACGAGATGTGCGGCTGGGCGCTGGTGCATATCCGCGACTCGCGTTGCAGCAGCCAGCGGGTGGTGACGCGCTGCACCTACTACCAGCAGTTCACCACCGAGGAGGCTTTCGAGGTTGCCGCCGAGAGCTACGGCGGTTTGACGAAAGAGGTGCGATAGGTGGCGGCAAGATGTTGGTTTACGAAAAGTACGGAAATATGAGAAAGACGGTATTCGCTCTGCTTGTTGCGGCTACGGTGGCCTTGATGGCCGGCTGCGGCGACAACCAGAAACAGGACAATCAACAGGAAACGGCTATGAACAGCGAACTGAAAGCTTTTGACGTGAGGAGCGACTTTGCCGACAACGGCTTCACGTTCTTCACCAAGAACCTTGTGCTCTGCTGCGGCGACAGCACGGAGAGCAACGCGATGACCATCGGCTGGGGCGGCATCGGCAACTACCTTGGGCACGAGCGTGCGGCGGTGACGGTGTATGTGGCGCCGGCGCGCTACACCTACGAGTTCATGGAGCGTCATCCGCGCTTCACCATCATGGAGTTCGACGACCCCGAGGTGTGGAAGTATATGGGCAAGAACAGCGGTCGCGACGGCGACAAGGCTGCGGCGCTGGGCCTGCATGTGGCTTACACCGAGCACGGTACGCCCTACTACGAGGAGGCCAAGACGGTCATCGAGTGCGAGACGATGACCGCCTGGCACCAGACGGCGCAGGACTTCCGCAATGCGACGCCCAAGGAATGGTACGACGGCTTCGAGGCCGGCATCCACACCGTCTATATCGGCGAGGTGATAGGCGCCTGGAAGAGATAAGCGATGGAGATCACGACCCTCTTGGAAACGGACGACAGAACGGTGTTGCGCAGCTGGATGGAGAAGAACCACCAAAAGGTGCGTGAGGTGTGGGTGGCCACCTATCGAGGCAAACTACCGATGGCCGATGCGCTACCGTATGTGGAGGTCGTTGAGGAGGCCCTCTGCTTCGGATGGATTGACTCCACCTGCAAGCGGCTGCCCGACGGACGGCTGGCACAGCGTCTATCGCCGCGAAGGAAGAACAGCCATTGGACGGAACGCAACCGCAAGCGATGCCAAGAGTTGGAGCAACGGGGTCTTATGACTGAGGCGGGGAGAATGCGTTGCCAATTGTGAAATACGAAAGTTGAATATTGAAGTATGATTGACATAGATACAACCAATATGTGCTCGCATCTGCAGCGGAAGCTGTTCGACGAGAATGGCGAATACCACCGACTGTGGCTGGCGATGCAGGAGGATGCTGAGCTGACGGCGGTGGTGCGCTCGCGGCAGCTGCATATCTACCGTAACGGGAAGAAGGTGCTGGTGCTGGCCGGCAAGGCGGCACCCAAAGTCATTCGCGAAGACCGTTTATGTGAATTGCTTAATGATTATGGAAAATAAATTCAATATACGTCCGGCGAGGGCCGACGAGGCGGGCCTTGTGCTGGAATTCATCAAGAAGCTGGCGGCATACGAGAAATGTGCCGACGAAGTGGTGGCCGACGAGGCAACGCTGTATCACTCGCTCTTTGTGGAGCACTCCGCCGAGGTGCTCTTCGCTGAAGAAAATGGTGTGGTGATAGGTTTCGTCCTGTTCTTCCACAACTTCTCCACCTTCGTGGGTCGCAAAGGGCTCTACCTCGAAGACCTCTTCATCGTGCCTGAGAAACGAGGCAGAGGCTATGGGAAAGCCCTGCTGAAACACTTGGCGCAACTGGCTGTAGAGCGCAACTGCGGCCGCATGGAGTGGATATGCCTCGACTGGAACAAGCCGGCTCTGAAGGTCTACCGCAGCATCGGAGCCATACCGATGGACGAGTGGACGGTGCAGCGGTTGGACGAGACGGCGATGAAGCGCTTCGCCGAGAAGTGATAAAACGACAGAACGATGACAGAAGCGACAGAACAAGAGAAAGCCCTGCGGCTGGCCACCGAGGCGGGACATGTGCTGCTCGAGAACGGTGCGGAGATAAGCCGTGTGGAGCAGACGATGGAGCACATAGCGTCGGCCTATGGGGTGAGCGACGAGAGCTTCTTCGTGCTCAGCAACGGCATCATCACCACCGGGCGGCAATATGCCTGCGCCGAGTTTATACCCATACGCGGCACGCAGCTGAGCCGTGTGGTGGAGGTGAATCAGCTGAGTCGCGATGTGAGCGCCGGGCGAGTGCCACTCGACGAGCTGGCGTCGCGCCTGCAGGCAATACGTACGGGCAAAGGAAATCCTTGGTGGGAGGTCGTCATGGGCATCGCCTTGGGCGTTGCCTCGTTCAGCATCCTCTTCGGCGGAAGCCTTGTGGACGCTGTGGCCACCTTCGCCTGCGGCTTGCTGCTGGGAGCCTTCATGACCTTCGTGGGAGCGCACCTGAGCCGCATCTTCGGCAACCTGCTGGGCGGCCTCGTGGGCGGCCTGCTCTGTGTGCTGGCGGTGACGCTGGGCTTCGGCGAGCACCTGCCCAACATGATTATAGGCACCATCATCGCCTTGGTGCCCGGCGTGCCCTTCACCAACGGCATGCGCGACTTGGCTAACGAAGACTATATAGCTGGCGCCACGCGCTTGATGGACGCCTTCCTGGCGTTCCTCTGCATCGCCCTCGGAGTGGTGCTGGCGTTCATCGTGGAGTGCCTGTTTGCCGGCGGATTGATGCAGCTGAGCACGCCGGCCATCGACCCTGTGGCGTCGGCGTGGTACATACAGCTGCCGGCGGCATTCATAGGCACCGTGGGTTTCTCGGCGCTCTTCGGCGCACCGCGCAGATACTATGTCGACTGCGGCATCGTGGGTATGCTGGGGTGGGCGGTGTATCTGCTGACAGCAACGGTGGCGCCGCAGCATGTGGTGGGTGCCGCCTTCCTGGGCGCCCTGACAGTGGCTGCGGTGAGCAGCGTGCTAGCTGTGGTGCGGAAATGTCCCACGACGGTGTTCCTCATCTGCGGCATCATACCGCTCGTGCCCGGCGGCGGCATCTTCTGGACGGCCTACTACCTGGTCAGCGACCAGCTGCGCCTGGCGGCCACCACCGGCTTCACCGCCCTCAAGGTAACCATAGCCATCGCCGGCGGCATCATACTGATGGGCGCCATAGCGGGTAGGGTGAAGAGGAGGAAGGTGAATGGGGATTAGTGAATGTAGATTAATAACCATAAATTAAATAATGAAACACATACAGTATCAAACGCAGGGCACCTGCTCGGTGCTGATAGACGTGACGGCCGACGACAACGACATCATACAGAATGTGGCGTTCCTCGGCGGTTGCGACGGCAACCTGCAGGGCATCTGCCGACTGGTGAGGGGTCAGAAGATTGACGATGTCATCGCCAAACTCGACGGCATCAGTTGTGGCGGCAAGCCCACCTCGTGTCCCGACCAGCTCTGCCGTGCATTGGAACAATTGAAGAACAAACAATAAACACAACCTGTCATGAAGAAAACTATGCTATTGCTGACGGCCGCCCTGTTGCTGACGGCTTGCGGAAACCAAGAAGAGCAGCTGAAGGAAAGAGCTGCGGAGCTGTGCAAGTATATCCCCGACCATGAGTTGAGGGAAGAGTCGCGCGACTACATGACCGAAGACTTCTACAACGCGCTAGACACGATGTTCAACCAGCTGCCTGAGTTCGAGGCTATGGACCACGAATGGCTCTACTACTTCGTCACCGGCAACGGCGGCACGATAGCCGACTTCGACGTTGTCGGCGTGGAACAAACCGACAAGAGTCACGCTACGGCCACCATCAGCGTGCGGCAGAAATGGGAGGACGGCTCCTTCGACCCCAGTAGCGATGTTGAGGAGCATCGGCTGGCGATGGAGAAGGTGGGCGGCAAATGGCTGATTGCAGACTTTGACGGACACAAGGCCGACTGCATACGCCACATAGCCATCAACCGCGAGGAACAGGCCGTAAGAGCGGCCATCAGCGACTATCTGGTGAGCGAGATTGGCGAGCAGTACCTGAAAGGCGAGCTCTGCATCCCGACGTTGATGATGATACACGAGGAGGACGGGCTCTTTATGGGCGACTTCTGGGTGATGTGGTACAATGTGGCTGGCGACACGTTGAAGTGCGTCTCCGGCGGCAACCACGCAGGCGCGATAACCATGAGCAAAGAGGACGGCAAATACAAGGTGACCGGCTTCGAGCAGGCGGTGGACGGTGCCGGCAACGTGGCCAGCGCCAAGCGTATCTTCGGCAGCTACTACGACATCTACGAGAACGTGCACGCCAGCGAACAGGTGCGCGAGGCCGTCCGCAAGGAGCAGTTGCAGGAGTACGTCAAGCGCAACAACCTCAACGTCCGCTACTATCAGGATTACGGCTGGCCGGCCGTCGAACTATGAAACAGATAGAGGTTGTAGCGGCCATAATCCGCAAGGGTGACAGGATCTTCGCCACGCAGCGTGGATACGGCGAGTGGAAGGATTGGTGGGAGTTCCCGGGAGGCAAGATGGAGGCCGGTGAAACGTCGGAGGTGGCGCTGAAGCGTGAGATACGCGAGGAACTGTCGGCAGAGATAAGCGTGGATGAGCTGCTGAGCACCGTAGAGTACGACTATCCGGCTTTTCACCTCACCATGCATTGCTACCTCTGCTCCCTGCTGACGGAAGCCCTCCATCTCAACGAGCATGAGGCCGCCCGCTGGCTCGCCAGAGAGGAGCTCGACAGCGTGCGGTGGCTGCCGGCGGACCTGCAACTGATAGAACAAATGAAAAATATAGAGCTATGGTAATAGACTTTAACAAGATAGAAGAGATCGCCAACCCGCAGTTCAAGGGCGGCGAAGGCGACACGATGTTCCGCACATTCAACGACGGACAGAACAAGATAATGCGAGGTAGGCTCGACGTGGGTTGCTCTATCGGCTACCACAAGCATGAAACCAACAGCGAGATTATCTTCATCCTTAGCGGTGAGGCACGTTGCCTGTACGACGACGGCGAGGAACGCCTGTCGGCTGGACAATGCCACTACTGCCCTTTAGGACACTCGCACGCGCTCATCAACGCCAGCGGCAGCGAACCTTTGATATTCTTCGCCATAGTACCAGAATTGTAATCCGTATGAAGCTAAGTAACGACATAATTACCATTGAGGTGAACGAGCATGGCGCCGAGCTGGTGAGCCTCAGGAAAGACGGTCACGAGTACCTTTGGATCGGCGATGCTGCCTACTGGAACCGCCATGCGCCGATACTCTTCCCAGCCGTTGGGAAGCCGTATAACAACGAACTCCATGTTGACGGGAAGGCCTACCCCATGAAGCAGCATGGGTATGCGAGAGATAGCGAGTTTGAGGTTATTGGTGACGGACAGCTGCGAATGCTGACGGGTGCTCTCAGCGAAAGCTACCCTTATCAGCTAAGGTTGGAGGTCTTCTATAGGCTGCATGGCAGCGCTGTGGAAGTGACGTGGACGGTGGAGAACCTTGACGAGAGGGAAGCTTACTTCCAGATAGGTGCCCATCCCGGATTTATGCTGCCAGGATATATGGCTGAAGACGCTCTACATGGTTATATCCGTTACTACGACCACGAAGGGAAGCCTGTGTCGCCCGTCATCGTCTCAGCCCTTGAGGATGGCAACCGTGTGCCTTTGGTAGAGTCGCGTCGTATCCCTGCCGAGATGCCGATAGATGCCGACTCTTTCGCCCACGATGCGCTGATGTTCGAGGATGGCCAGGTGGCTAAGGCTGTGCTTTGCAACAAGGAAGGCCACGATGTTGTCGCTGTCAGTTGTCCGCAAGCTGAAGCTTACGGCATCTGGGCGCCGCACAAGGAAGGCTGTCCGTTCGTCTGCCTGGAACCTTGGTGTGGTATCTGCGACGCCAAAGGTTTCACCGACGACATCTCCACGCGCCAGTACATCCACCGTCTGGCGTCGAAAGATAAATACGCCTTCGCCTACACCATTGAGGTGTACCGGTAGTAACAAAACGCCGCAATAGCCAACTGTACGAGCAGGATGGCAGGCACCCCGTAGCGGAACTTCTTGTGCTGCGTCTTGTGGCGGAATACTCTCATCGCCAGCAAGGCACCTATGCTGCCACCGAGGGCGGCGAGCAGCAGAAGCGATGCTTCGCGCACCCGCCAGCGTTTGTGGCGTGCTTTGTGCTTGTCGATGCCGTAGATGATGTAAGTCAGCAGGTTGACCGCCAGGAGGTAGAATATGACTATCTTCAGATATATTGTCATGTTGTGCGGAGTGTTACGTCAACTATGTCGCCGAAGCTCTTGCCGATCTGCATGCGGATGGCTTTAGTGATGCCGATGATGTAGCAGATGTTGCCATCGGCATCCTTCACACCCATATTGACCACGCTGCCGCTATATGGCACACCGTCAAAGGTGGCGTCTACTTTGAGTCGCCCTTTGCCATATTCTTTACGGATGTCTATTGGCACCACCACAAAGGCGGCGTCCATGTCGCCGCTGCGCTCGATTGTGGCGCGGAAAAGGTGCTCCATATTCGTGTGTTTTTTTCGACAACAAAAGTACATTTTTTTTCTGATTCCGAAAAAAACAGTTATATTTGCATCAGTTTATCGTATAATCTACCGAGACGTATAATACTCTGAAACGGGGTCAGTTAGAGGTTCCAGATAAACGCTGATGATTGACCTAAATTTTAATCAAAAAAAAGGGTATGATACGCAAGAAAACGACCATTCTTGTCGCCCTTATGGCGACTTTTTTTTTAAAATAATTAAACCTATGTCTAAAAATCAAACTCAGCATTATGTCTATGCTCTAATTACGGTTTTCATTACCGTTCACCTGTTTGTATTTTATAGCCTGTATGTTATCGAGGGCGACAGCCTGATGCAGGCAACTGGAACAACCTCGGTATTGCAGGCTCTCGACAACCAGGGCGGTGTCTATATGTTTGACGCTTATCTGCCTATATGGCTGATGATTCTCATCGAGACGTTTTGCGCCTTTGTGCTTGCGGTGGCGATGGGCAGCCCTCTGGCCTTCCGCCTGGCTAGCCGCAAGTTTGACCCACGTCGCAACCACCCGATGATATTCGAGTCGGCTATCATCACGGCCACCGTTTGCCTCATGTGTCCGTCGATGAGCCTATTGGCCGACATCTTTTATTATCCTTACTATAAAGGGTTCGACATCATCGACTTCTTGTGCCGTTGGTTCCGTCTGGTATGTTACAACCTGCCGTTTGCCTATTTCTCGCAGATGTTCTTTGTCCAGCCGTTTGTGAGGTTTGTCATACGCAGGCTTTTTGCCGACAATATAGCGCAGCGAAACGAGCATAACAGCAACAAGACAGTCAAACCGTCGGACGAGACCGAGGCCATTGCCGATGTAATCATCCGAGAAGACGAGATTGCCGCTACAGATTAAAATACCAATAATCAATCACCCCAAAAACAATAATTATGTCAGTAACAAACTTGAATGAAATCGACAAGGCAGATGTGCTCGTAGCCGGTCTGCGGAAACACCTCAAAGAGGCACAGGAAATAGGTATCACCACCGATGCCCTTAACCGCCTGGAAGAAGCCGCCAAAGCCTTGCGGCAGGAGGATGCCGAAGTGGATGAACTGCGTCGGCAGGCCACCCTTAAAGCGCATGAGAATATGGATTTGATTGCCGACCTCAAGGCGCAGATGCTCACCATGCGCAAAGCCGTCAAAGGCCATTACCCGCAGTACGAGTGGATCAAGTACGGCGTGCAGGACAAGCGATAATCAATTCTATCAATGTGGTATGGGGTTGCATGCAACCCCATACTTTTTGCTATTGTGCCTCCATTTTATTGGCGGAATTTTTAATCAGTCGGACGGAGAAACCGTAGCAGCGGTCTTTCTCGTCATGACCTCAAAGGCTATGCTCACCCTTTTCGGGCCGTGAACTGTTTATGGCAGTATTTTTCATGTTTATGCTTTCTTCCAGGCGAAATTCTCTCTGCCGGCGGCCACTTCGAAGTTATACTTGACGATGCCGAGGTCGAGCTTTGCCCAACCGACCAATGAGAAGCGTGCACGGGCGGCTACGGTGTGGTCGTCCAGCAACTCAAGCTCGAACTTCTGCTGGTGAACCGCTGTTGGTGCCAGCATGGCGGCATCCATTCCGCGACGGAACCAGTCGGGCATCTCACCTTTTGTCCTGTAAAACTTCTCCATCGGCCGCATAGGGTGTTGCACGCCTTGTGTGACACCGTAGCCGATAGCTATGACGCAATGAAGCTTCTCGCCTGCAGCAATGGTGTAGCGGTCGGGCTGTTTGCCTACCGAGAGGCCTACCCAGCAGCTGTTAAGACCCAGCGTCTGTGCCAACAGCACGATGCGCTCGCCATAATATCCCACCTTCTCGTCGGCGCCTTTGGGTGCTACCATTGCCAGATAGTTGCGTACACCCTTGAAGTTGCCGTATTTTACCATACCACCGGTGAAAGCCTGCGGCTCGTCGGTGACCAGCTGTATGTGCACCCCTCCCTCCTGATTGCACAATGCAATCTCTTCATTAAGGATCTTAATAATCTCCGCCTCGATGGACTTCTCATGATACTGTCGCACCGAATGGCGTGCGACGACGGCTTCCTGCAATGTCATATCTGTGTGGTATTAAATATCGTGGTTATTCTAAATGCAGCCTCTTTTTGGCGGCGGCAATCTCTTCCTGATACTGTAGCATCTCCTCCTCAATAGGATTATATTCCTCTCTGTTTTCATACATCCTTTTATCTATCTCCATCCGTTCCTTGCTGTAGGCTTCTATCTCTTTGTCGCTGACGTTCATCATTTCTTTACTTTGTTCGTAGAGGCATTGCATGTATTGCAGTATCTTTCTACTCAGGATTGCCTCGAAGGTGTAGTCGAAGTCAAGTAAAGACTTCAGGGATGTATGGGGTGCTTCGTTTTTAAACCTCTTGGCCACCGAGTCGCACATCGTCGATTTGTATAGCTTGCGATTCTGGTAGAACTCTGCTACGTTTTCGGTGAAGAGCACGTTGCCTACCGTGTTGATGGTCTCTATATTCGACGAGAATATATGTTCTGTCGTCTCGGTGTAGTTTGTTTGCGGTACTAAATGGATAAAATAAAATCTCAATTTGTCGAACAGCGAGGTGTCGGCAGCAATCTGCCTCTGATAAAGTATGGACTTGTGGATGTTGGAGTCGGCCTGTTCTATCATCTCAAGTGAATTGTACATATCGTAAACCACCATCATCACTATCTCTCGCTTCTCTTTCTGCTTCTTGTTGTGGTCGATTATCGCCGCTGTGCCGAAGGTGAGCGCGATTGAAACTGTGGTGGCGAGGAGCGACAGCAGGAATTGCTTTGTAGATGATATTCCACTTCCTATCATCAGGTTTTTCGGTGTTTGTGTCTTGGTGTTCATATCGTTGTTTTCTTCTGTTTCCATAAATGTAGGGCGTTATGCTGATGGTTCGTTGTCGGCATCTAGAGACTCCTGTTCTGTCATCTGCATGAGCACGGCGTACCATTCCTCGAAGTCCTTGGGCATATCGTTCTCGCGGTCGGCCTCTTCTTTTGTGCGGGCGGTGTCGTCAAGCATGTCGTTGTGACCCGTGAGGGCGGCGAAGGGCGACAACTGTGCGGCCCGTTCGTACATGCTCATGCGCCGGTGCTGCTTCACACCGTTGTATGGCAGGTCTATTATGTCTTTGTAGTCGTCTTTCATCCCTTGTGTCCTCCTACTTGGCTGTTGCGGTCGCGCAGCGTGGCTCCTTCCTCGAAGTCGGTGCCACGCAGTATGGCGTTCTTGCCGAAGCGTTTCTGTATGCTTATTGCCGCCTTCTGCATTCGGTTCTCGCGTTCCACCTTTGCCTTCTGTGCCGCTTTCTTGCGTTCCTCGGCCTCGTGGTCGGCGAAGAGGTCAAGCTGCATCTCCTTGTTCTGCGGCACGCTGTTTCTGTCTATGAGGTTGCCCACCACCGTCAGGCGGCGCACCAGCAGCTTGCGGTCCACGTTGTCGTCATAGATGCCAACGATAGTTTCGGCTATGGTGCGCGACGATGATGTCGGCTCCAGCATCGCTGTGCCGTGTGCGAAACGTGGCACCTTGCGTCCATACCAATCCGTAGTAACCTTGCCCTCGTAGCCGCCTTTGGGGTCGATGTTCTCCACGTCGTAGTTCACCGTCAGCCCTACATACGACGTCACCAACCCTTTGTCCACCAACTTCAGCGCCATGCTGTCGGCCATCTCGCGCACCACTATGCGTGCCTTGTCTGCCGTGTAGGGTTCGCCCAACACCTGGCTGGAACTGAACGACTTTGTCGACGGCCGGTAGACCTTGACGTCCTTCATACCCACCGGCTCGTAGCCCCAGGCATGGTCTATCAGCAACTCGGCGTTCACGCCGAAGAGTTTGAACAGCTGCATCTCGTTGGTGAGCGAGCGGCGTGCCACGTCGCCCATGGTCATCATGCCGTTGGCCTCCAGCTTGCGGCTGATGCCGCGTCCCACACGCCAGAAATCTGTCAGCGGCCGGTGGTCCCACAGCAGGCGGCGGTAGCTCATCTCGTCCACTTCGGCTATGCGCACTCCATCCTTGTCGGCCGGTATGTGCTTGGCCACGATGTCCATAGCCACCTTGCTCAGATAGAAGTTGGTGCCTATGCCCGCCGTGGCGGTGATGCCTGTCTCGCGTAGCACCTCGTGTATCAGCTTCACCGTCAGCTCGCGTGGAGTCATGTGGTATGATTGGAGGTAGTTGGTGGCGTCGATGAACACCTCGTCCACCGAGTATACGTGTATATCCTCGGGTGCTATGTAGCGCAGGTATATGCCGTAGATGCGTGCCGAATACTGCATGTAGAGCCTCATACGCGGCGGCGCCACTATGTAGTCAAGCTCCCACCCGTCGTTGGCCTTCAGGTCGGGGTCGTGTGTGGAGCGTCCCGTGAAGATGCCTTCGGGCGAGAAGCACAGGCGCTCCATGTTCACCTGCCGCACGCGTTCCACCACCTCGAAGAGCCTTGCACGGCCCGAGATGCCGTATGCTTTCAGCGACGGCGTCACCGCTAGGCATATCGTCTTCTCCGTCCTCGACGCGTCGGCCACCACTAGGTTGGTCCGCAGCGGGTCCAAGCCGCGTTCCACGCACTCCACCGATGCGTAGAACGACTTGAGGTCTATGGCTATGAATGTGCGCTGCTTTGCCATCGGTGCCTATTTTGTCAGGTCTATCTCGTCAATCATCAGCCATGCCGGCTGCCCTGCATACGGATGCCATATCGGTAGCTGCCCGCGGCCGGTGAAGCGCACCCTCACGAAGTGCACGCTCCGCGCTTTGTTTGGCGTCAGCGTGTAGCGCAGACGGCGGCTGTCGGCGTACAGGTCGTCCGGCGGGTTGGCCAGCTCCATGCTCTGCCATGGGCTCCAGCGACTGCCGTCGATGCTCCACTGCACCTGCACGTCCTGCGGCTTCACTACCCAGTCGCCCGGGCTGTGGCATGTACCCACGGCTATGCTGCCGAGGGTCTCGTAGCCTTCCAGGGTGAGCGTCAGCTCCACTGTGTCCTCGCCTTGGAAGCCTGCCCACCCGTGGCACCAGTCGCCAGGCACGGCACGTCGGCCGTCGGCCATCTGCCGTGGGAAGCCTTCCGTGTAGGGCTCCGATGGCTTCACGTTCGAGGCTATGTCTTTTATCTTGAGCGTCTGCATCTGTTCCGCCCCTATGTTGCCACCCATGTCGGGGTGCGTCGCGAATGGGCAGCTGCGCTCCACGTCGCCAGGCACAGCCACGAAGCGGTAGTAGTAGGTGCTGTCGCCGCTCAGCTGGTGGCGTTCCGCCACGCCGGGTCCGCAGGTGGCCGTGCCGAGGCCTGTCTGGCGGTGGTCGACGCTCACCGTATACATATCCTCGGGTGTCAAGCCACGCCAACGGTGTGCGGCGGTGAGCGTGCTGTCGCTCCAGCGGCGCACGCTGAAGTTGAGCACGGTGTCGGGGCTCATCAGGGTCAGCGCCGGCCGCTCGTCGGTGCCGTCGCCGGTGAAGCGCACCCACACCGCCTCGCGGTTGCCCTGCTCTTGCGGCACCACATACTGCGGCAGCGCCAGCTCCTCCATGGCCTTGTACCATGTGCCGTTGCGCTGTGCGGCACGGCGGTCGGGGTAGGTCTCGTACAGGTTGCCGCGGAAGAGGCATGCCGTGTAGCCGGTGTCGAGGCCGAGCTGCACGCCTACCTTGGGCAGGGTTCGGTACTGGCCCCCGGGCACCACCATGTAGCTCAGCTGCAGGCGTCCCTCGTTGTCGGCCTCCACTATCTGCTTCACACGCAGTGCCGCCCCATCGTCGCTCTTCAGGCGCATCAGCATGTTCACCTCGCCCTGGGCGGTGCTCACCGAGAGCACCTCGGCCGTCAGCCTGTCGAGCCCCTGCCAGGCACGTGCTCCGGCTACGTCGACGAGGTCGTTGTCCGTCGGTGGGCGCCAGAAATTGCAGCGCAGCGGTGCCGCCAGCAGCTCGTGTCCGCGGTAGCGGTAGCTGGTCACGCTGCCGTCGTGCAGGTCTATGCGCACCTCGAAGTCGCTGCCCTTCAGCGATACTGCCTCGCGGCCGCGGTGCACGCGCACCTCGCCGTTGTGCAACCCTGTGCTGTGGGCCTCCGTGCCGTCGCGCAGCGGCACCACGACGTTGTCGCTGCCGCGTGTGTAGACGGCCTTCACTTCGGCCGCCGCCGGATGCGGGCTGCGGTCGGCGGCAAGTATGCCGTTGGCGCAGAAGGCGTCGTCGTCTTTCACTCCCGGCAACTCGCCGAGGTCGCCGCCGGCCGCCCACCAGCCGTTTTCCATCAAGAAAGCCTGGTCGGCCCAGTCCCAGATGAAGCCGCCCTGAAGCAGCGGGTAGCGGTCTATGGTGTCCCAGTAGTCCTTCAGTCCGCCCATGCCGTTGCCCATGGCGTGGCAGTATTCGGCCATGATGTAGGGGCGTTTGTTCCTGGCGTTGCGGGCATAGGCACCGATGTCGGCCGCCGACGGGTACATGGTGCACACGATGTCGGTGTTCCATGCCGTCTCGGCGCGCTCGTAGACCACCGGCCGCGTGTTGTCCTTGCCTTTGAGGAAGCGGTAGGCCTCCTCGAAGCAGTAGCCGTTGCCGCACTCGTTGCCGAGGCTCCACACAATGACCGACGGGTGGTTGCGGTCACGCTTGAACATGTTGTATATGCGGTCCAGTATTGGGTTGAGCCATTCCTTCTTGCGTGCCAGCGAGCCTTCGCCGTAGCCCTGGGCGTGACTCTCGACGTTGGCCTCGTCCCACACGTAGATGCCTGCCGAGTCGCAGAGGTCGTACCACAACTCGTCGTCGGGGTAGTGGCTTGTGCGCACGGCGTTGATGCCCAGCTCTTTCATCAGGGCAACGTCCTGCCGCATCTCGTTGGGCGTTATGTAGTGGCCCCCGGCGACGCTGTGCTCGTGACGATTTACGCCGCGTATCTCCACGGCCTTGCCGTTGACGCGCAGCTGCCCGTCGCGGATGTCGATATGGCGGAAGCCTATACGCTTGACGAGGCGCTCTGTCTCGCGCCCACCGGCGTCGTGGAGGCTCACCTGCAGCTTGTAGAGCACAGGTGTCGAGTCGCACCACGGCTGCACGTCGTGTACCGTGGCCGAGAAGCTGGTGTACCAGTCGCGCGGCTCCAGCACCTTGCGACCCTTGTCCAAACATTCCCCCGGTTCTCCACTCTCCACTCTCCACTCCACGCTCCCTCCCTGCACCTCGCGGCTGAGGTCCACTATCACGTCGAGGCGCCCCGTGCGCCAGTCGGCGGTGTCGACGTCGGCGGTGATTTTCAGGTCAGTGATGTAGGTCCACGGCACGCTGTACAGCTCCACGTCGCGCGTGATGCCACTCATGCGCCACATGTCCTGGCATTCCAGGTAGCTGCCGTCGCTCCATCGCACCACCTTGACGGCCATCGTGTTGCGTCCTGCTGCGAGGTATCGCGTGATGTCCCACTCGGCCGGGGTCTTCGAGTCCTGGCTGTAGCCCACCTCGCGGCCGTTGATGTAGAGGTACACGCCGCCGCCTGCAGCGCCGATCTTGGCTATCGTGCGCCGTCCCTGCCAGTGGCCGGGCAGCGTGAAGTGGCGCATGTACACCCCCGTCGGGTTGTAGCTGCGGGGTGCCCGCGGCGGGTCGCTTTTTGAGCCGTTGGCTCCCTGCCGGTCGCCGCCGACGAACTCGTTGCGCATATTGACATAGACCGGTATGCCGTAGCCTTGTAGCTCTATGTTGCCCGGCACGCCGATGCTGTCCCAGCGTGCGGGAGTGAGGGTGGCCTGCTGTGGTGTGTCGAAGATGCGGAAAGCCCATTGGCCGTTGAGGCTCAGGCGCCAAGGCCCTTCGGGCACCACACGGTCGTGCGGCTGCACTTTGTTCAGGCGGTACACCTCAAGGTTGTCCCAATGGGGTTGCGCCTGCGTGCCCACGACGCAGAAAAGCGTCATTATTATGCTAATGGCGAAAATGTGCTTGCTCATATCCGGATGCAAAGATACACTTTTTTTTCGAACCGCAAGACATGGGTGCCAAAAAAGGCGCTTCCGGTACCGACTCCGTACCGGGTCCGAAGGGGAGGGAAGGAAAATAAATTTGTGCAAGGGCACAATAAAAGTGCTGTTTTTGTGTTACCATATAAAAAAATCTTACACTATGGATATCAACACTCTCAACATCGACGACAGCGCCAAACTCAACGTCAAGGCTTGGCTCGAAGGCGAATATGACGAAGCCACCAAGCAGGCCATCCGCGACATGGCCGCAAACCCCACGGAGCTCAACGAGAGCTTTTACCGTCACTTGGAGTTCGGCACCGGCGGCCTGCGCGGCATCATGGGCGTGGGCACCAACCGCATGAACAAATACACCGTGGCCATGGCCACCCAGGGCTTGGCCAACTACGTGAAGAAGGTCAATGCCGGCGAGAAAGATCTGCGTGCCGCCGTGAGCCACGACAGCCGCAACCACAGCCGCGAGTTTGCCGAGATTACCGCCCGCGTGCTCGCCGCCAACGGTTTCCATGTATACCTCTTCGACGGCATGAGGCCGACGCCTGAGCTGAGCTTCGCCGTGCGCCACTACAAGTGCCACACGGGCGTCATGGTCACCGCCAGCCACAACCCCAAGGAGTACAACGGCTACAAGGCCTACTGGAGCGACGGCTGCCAGCTGACGGCCCCGCACGACACGGCGGTGATAGGCGAGGTGCTGAAAATCAAGAGTGTGGGCGACGTGAAGATGAACGCTCCCGAAGGCGGCATAGAGATTATCGGCGAGGAGCTTGACAAGATATACCTGGCACGCGTGGAGCAGAACAGCCTCAACCCCGAGGTCATCCGCAAGCACCACGACGTGAAGATAGTGTACACCCCGCTGCACGGCACCGGCATCACCCTGATACCGCGCATGCTGAAGCAGCTGGGCTTCACCAACGTCAACGTCGTCGAGGCTCAGGCTGTGCCCGACGGCAACTTCCCCACCACTCCGAGCCCCAACCCCGAGGAGAAGCCGGCCATGAAGATGGCTGTTGACCTGGCCAAGGAGATCGACGCCGACATCGTCTTCGCCAGCGACCCCGACGCCGACCGCGTGGGTGTGGCCGTGAAGCGCCCCGGCGGCGAGTGGATGCTGCTCAACGGCAACCAGACCATGAGCGTGCTGTTCTACTATATCGTCCGCCAGTGGCAGGAGAAACAGATGCTCACCGGCAACGAGTTCATGGTGAAGACCATCGTCACCAGCGAACTGCCCGCCGACATAGCCACCCGCGCCGGCATCAAGATATACGACGTACTGACTGGCTTCAAGTTCATCGGCGCCAAGATACTGGAGCTGGAGGGCGTGGAGCAGTTCATCGCCGGCGGCGAGGAGAGTTACGGCTACATGATAGGCGACTTTGTGCGCGACAAGGATGCTGTGTCCGCCTGCTCGATGATTGCCGAGATAGCCGCCTGGGCCTTGGAGCAGGGCAAGACCTTCTTCGACGTGCTGGTGGACATCTACCGCCAGTACGGCTTCTACAAGGAAGGCTTAGTCAGCGTGGTGCGCAAGGGCAAGAGCGGCGCCGAGGAGATACAGCAGATGATGCGTGACTACCGCTCGAATCCCCCTGCCGAGATAGACGGTGAGAAGGTCGTATGCATCAAGGACTACCAGACGCACGAGAGCAAGGACCTGCTCACCGGCAAGGTGACGCATATTGACCTGCCCACGAGCAACGTCCTGCAGTTCTTCACCGACAAGGGCAACAAGGTCACCGTGCGCCCCAGCGGCACAGAGCCCAAGATAAAGTTCTACTTCGGCGTCAAGGCCGAGCTGCCCTGTCCCCACTGCTTCGATGACGTCAACAACGCCCTCGACGCCAAGATTGAGAGCATCAAGCACAGCATGAAGCTCTGCTAAGAGGTATGGACCTGCCGTCGAAGATACTGCAAGATGCCGTTGACCAACTTGCCACCCTGCCAGGCGTTGGCAAGCGGTCGGCGTTGCGCTATGCGCTGGACCTGCTGAGTCGCGACGAGCAGAGTGTGCGCGACCTCGGCGAGGCGCTGGTGAGGCTCAAGACGAACCTATACCACTGCCGTTACTGCCACAACCTAAGCGACTCCGAGGTGTGCCCCATCTGCGCCAGCGAGAAGCGGCAGAAAGGCATCGTGTGCGTGGTGGAGAACGTGCAGGACGTGATGGCCATTGAGAACACGCAGCAGTACCGCGGACTGTACCACGTGCTAGGCGGCGTCATCTCGCCCATCGACGGCGTGGGGGTGCAGGACATAGAGATTGGCAGCCTGCTGCGGCGTGTGGAGACGGGTGACCCCGTCCCCGTGGAGGAGGTCATCCTCGCGCTGCCCACCACAATGGAGGGCGACACCACGGGATACTACATACACCGCCACCTGCAGCCTACGGGCGTGAAGGTGACGACGCTGGCGCGCGGCGTGGCCGTTGGCGACAGCCTCAACTACACTGACGAGATAACCCTCGGGCGCAGCATAGCCCACAGGATACCGTTTGAAGGATGAAGATACTATCGACGATTGCCATGATGCTGGCCATTGTGGCCTGTACGGCAAAGCCGGCCACCCAGGCATGTGAAGGTGACAAGACAGTGGCTGCATACACGCTGGATGACGACATCGGCGAGATGCTGCTGGTGGGGTTTAGAGGTGTGGCGCTTGATTCCACCGACCATATCTGGCGCGACCTGACGCACTTCCGCGTGGGTAGCGTGATTCTGTTCGACTACGATGCCGCCACGGGGCGCCGTGGACGCAATATCACCGGTCGGCAGCAGGTGCAGAACCTCTGCAGCCAGCTGCGGAGCGTCAGGCCTGACTTGCTGATAGGTATCGACCAGGAAGGCGGCAGGGTGAGCCGCCTGCACACGCGCTACGGCTTCCCTGCCGTAGGTACGCCACAGGCTTCGGCCACGGCAGGTGACGACAGTGTGCGCAGTTGTGCACGCATGACGGCGCAGATGCTGCAGGAGGTGGGCATCAACCTCAATTTCGCCCCTGTGGCCGATGTGGATGTAAACCCCGACTGCCCCGTCATCGGCAAGCTGGAGCGCAGTTTCTCGGCCTCGCCGGAGAGGGTGACCGACTGCTGCCGCATCTGGATTGAGGAGCAGGACAGGAAGGGGGTGGCCTCGTGCATGAAACACTTCCCCGGTCATGGCAGCGCCAAAGGCGACACACACAAGGGCTTGGTGGATGTGAGCGGCACATGGAAGGGGATAGAGCTGCAGCCTTACCGCGAGCTTGTAAAGACTGTGCCGATGGTCATGACGGCGCATGTCATCAACCGTCAGCTTGACGCCGACGGTTTACCGGCATCGCTGTCACCAAGTATCACCGCTTACTTGCGCGACACGTTGGGCTTCAACGGTGTGATAGTGACCGACGACCTTGCCATGGGCGCCATAGTGAACGAATATTCGTTCGAGGTGGCGCTGCGCATGGCTATAGAGGCTGGAGCCGACATGTTGTGTCTGAGCAACAATGGAGGTATTTACGACAGCGAGATGGTGCCCAAGGCAGTGCATATCATCAAGCGGCTGGTTGCCGACGGCACAGTGAGTGCCGAACGCATACACGCCTCGGCAGAGAGGGTGCGTGCGCTAAAAGCGAGGCTGCAATAGTTATTGTTTAGAAGTTCCAGGTGAACCCGTCGAAGGGGTGCATGCGGTCGAAACCCTGCTCCTTTGAGCGTTCCTGCAGGCGTTTGATGCGCTTGAGCCCCCATCGCCACATCTTGATGTCGAAGATAATGAAGACGATAAAGAGTACGGCGCAAGTGGTCATCACGACTACGCTCTCTTCGCCATAAGCTTCGCCGAGGGTGCCGGAGACCATCAGCAGGGCGTCGTAGGTGCCGTGGAGCAGCATGGGGTAGAGGAAAGCCTTCCAGAGGTGACTGCGGCGGTGCGAAGGGTCGAACTTGGCGAGGGAGACATAATAGCCCATTGTGACTGCGAAGAGGAAGTGGGCCGGCACGGCGAGCACGCCGCGCATGAGGGCGGTGACCATCTGGTCGCTACCTTGAAACACATAGCCGATATTCTCTATGCAGGCAAAGCCCAGCGAGAGGTATGCAGCGTAGACGATGCCGTCGAAGTATTCGTCGAAATGAGGGCTGCGCCAGATGACCCATAGCAGCAGGAGAAGCTTGCACAGCTCTTCGCTGAAGCCTGCCACGAGGTAGCCGTTGAAGAGACCGTTGAGCACCGGCATTGTCTCTGCATCTGGTGCAAAGGGCATGGTGACAGCCTCCATGAGGGCTGCAGGGACAACACTGAAGCATCCTACAACAAAGACCCATATAAGCTTGCCTATAGGTTCGGGCTGGTATTTATCCTTCTTGTAGATGAAGAAGAGCAGCACCAAGACTGGCAACACTGCTGATATAAAGGCTATGTTCATTGTCGGAAAGATTGCAAAAAAAGCGGTTGGCCACTTGTGGTCAACCGCTTTTGAGTCGATGGAATGTTATTTGTTGTAGCGCTGGCACTCCTTGGGGGTGACACAAGTGCCTGTGGCACGTGCCACGAGGATGCGCTCTTCGAGTACCTCGGCAGCGCTGGCGCTGATTTCCGGCAAGGTTCGGATGACCTTGTAGGCCTCAAACTTCATCTTGCGGGAGGTGTTGCCGACGTGGGTGATCTCGCCGTAGGCTTCAATATAGTCGCCGGCGTAGACGGGGGCTTTGAACTCTACCATATCGTAGGCGCAGAAGAGACCTTCGTCGCCGTCCTGTTTAATAAGAAGCTCTGTGGCTACATCGCCGAAGAGATGTACCATGTGGGCGCCGTCGACGAGGTTGCCGCCGTAGTGGGCGTCCTTGGCGCTCATACGAACGCGGAGCATAGATGTAACTGCCATAATTGTTCTTTTATTTTTTGATGATGTAATCAACGAAGATGCCGGGGGTCTTGACGTTCTCGGGGGCGATGCTGCCGGTGGCGACAATCTCCTGAGGTTCGACGATGACGGTGTCGGCGGCGGTGGCCATCATGGGGCTGAAGTTCTGGCTGGTGCCTTTGTACACGAGGTTGCCCTCTTCGTCAGCGATGTTGGCACCGATGATGGCGACGTCGGCGCGGACGGGTTTCTCGAGCAGATACTCTTTGCCGTCAACGGTAATCTTCTGCTTGCCGTTCTCGACGACGGTGCCGAGGCCGGTCTGAGTGAGAACACCGCCGAGGCCTGCACCGGCAGCGCGAATCTGCTCGGCAAGGGTGCCTTGGGGCTGCAGTGTCACCTTCAGTTCACCGGCGTTCATCTGGTCGATGGTGTTGTTGTTGGTGCCGATGTGGGTGGCTATGAGGGCTTTCACCTGGTGGTTGGTGATGAGTTTGCCGACGCCTACTTCAGGGTATGCGGTGTCGTTGCAGATGATGGTGAGGTCTTTAACATTGCGGGCCACGAGCTCGTCAATGAGGGCGATGGGGTTGCCTACGCCGAGGAAACCGCCAACCATTACTGTCATGCCGTCGTGTATTTTATCGGCGGCCTCTTTTACTGTGACAAATTTGTTCATAATGTATACTTTTTTTATCTATTTTCCGTTATTGTTTCGGAGTGCAAATATACTACTTTTTTGTAAATTAGAAAAAAAATTTGTGCAGATGCCGAAATATGAGTATCTTTGCACCATAAAACTAAGGAATAAAAAGCATGAATAAGACGCTGTTTTTGACGGTTGGACTGATGTTGCTGGCTTCTTTTGCGGTGGCACAGGAATACATAGAACCTACTGAAAAATGGAAAAATGCGGAGGTCTGGGGCAACAATTATCATGGCTGGAGTTACCACCAGGATTGGGAGGTTGACTTCACCGTGGAGAACCAGGACGGACGCTTTACCCCTACAGACGAGGAGATTGCCGAGACGGAGAAACTTATACAGAAACGTATAGCTTACTTGAACCGCGAGCATTACAACCAGGGTGGTATGTGCCCTGTCATTGATGAGCACATGCGCATGTATCGCCGTCAGTATGTGGGTTTCACAAATGACCGTGGCGACCATATTGTATGGGTCAACTTCCTCTGGGACGACAACTTACCTGATGCAAAGCTGGCCAACGACATACTCTTGACGAAAGGCGGCTGTGGCCATTTCTGGCATGTCAAGTGCAACTTGGCTACGCGCAAAATCTACGGTCTTGAAATCAACGAGGACGGTGACATACAGTATCTGCCACGCGTCAAGAAACCTGCGCCACGCGTCAGTAAGTCGAAGAGTAACAAGAAGGTCAAGGTTCGCAAGACCGGTATCATCCACAGCCCCGAAGAAAAGGTCTTCAACTAATGGAGTGGCGCCCGCTCATCACCAAGTTCATTAAGTTTGCTGTCGTCGGCGCCAGCGGTGCTGTTATCGATTTTGGCCTCACAGCCATCTGCAAAGGGATTTTCGGCATTCCTGAATTGCTGTCTAACGCGATAGGATTCACTGTTGCCGCCACAAGCAACTACTTCCTCAACCGGGTATGGACGTGGAGAAGCACCTCCAAGGAGGTCGGCATTGAGTATGCCAAGTTCTTCTTCGTCTCCCTCGTCGGCCTGGGCCTCAATTCACTCATCGTGTTCCTGCTCAAAGACATCAGCATCGTTCCACGCTTCGTCGAGACGAATCTTGACTGGGACTTCTGGGTTGCCAAAATCATTGCTACCGGCATCGTGATGGTGTGGAACTTCTTGGCAAACAACCTCTTCACCTTCAGAAAGCAAAAGCAGGAGTAAATACAGGCTTCGACCTTTAATAAAAGACCCTACGGCACATTGGCGTGGGGTCTTTTGTTTTTGTGTCTTTCCGTTCAGGCGACAATTTTTTGCAAAACGCAATATGTTGTACTGCAACGTGTAGCGTGATACATTGACAGGTAATAGAAAAAAAAATTTTGCCAGTTGAAAAAAAGGTTGTACTTTTGCACCCGATTTCGGAAGAAACGAGAGGGGTATTAGCTCAGTAGGCTAGAGCGCTTGCATGGCATGCAAGAGGTCATCGGTTCGACTCCGATATACTCCACAAAAAAGGGTCGACTCAACGGCCCTTTTTTAGTAAAAGGACAACGAGTGGCACATCGACACCAAACAAGGGGTATTAGCTCATTTGGTAGAGCGTCAGGTTCGCAATCTGAAGGCAACGGGTTCGACTCCCGTATACTCCACAACCCAAAACATTTTTTATCGTGAACATCCTTCTACTTGGTGGAGGCGGCCGTGAACATGCCATAGCCGTAAAGATTGCGCAAAGTGAGCATTGCAGCAAGTTATTTATTGCCCCTGGCAATGCAGGCACTGCCGAGGTAGGTATCAATGTCAAGCTTAACCCCGAGGATTTCGCCGAAGTGGAACGCTTCGTCGTGGATAACCATGTCGATATGCTTGTCGTCGGCCCCGAGGCACCACTGGTGGCGGGTATAGCCGACCATTTCGCCAACACGCCGACACTGATGAACGTTATGGTCGTTGGCCCCAGCCGCCAAGGCGCCATGCTCGAAGGCAGCAAGGACTATGCAAAGGCCTTCATGACACGCCACAAGATACCCACGGCGCAATACCGCACTTTCACCGCCGACAATCTTAGCGAGGGCGAGGCCTTCCTTGACACCCTCAAGGCCCCCTACGTGCTTAAGGCCGATGGTCTGGCAGCGGGCAAAGGTGTCCTCATCGAGGAAGACCTGGCAACTGCCAAGGCTCACCTTCGCGACATGCTGGCCGGCCAGTTCGGTGCCGCCAGTGCCAGCGTGGTGATAGAAGAATACCTCAGCGGCATAGAGCTCAGTGTCTTTGTGCTTACCGACGGCAGTCACTACCTCATGCTTCCTTCCGCCAAGGACTACAAACGTATCGGCGAGGGTGACACCGGCCTCAATACCGGCGGCATGGGCTCCGTCAGTCCGGTGCCTTTTGCCGACAAGGAGTTCATGAAGAAGGTGGAGGACCGTATCGTCAAACCCACAGTCCGTGGCCTGCGCGACGAGAAGATTGACTACCGTGGCTTCATATTCATAGGCCTTATGAATTGTGGCGGCGACCCTTATGTCATAGAGTATAACGTGCGTATGGGCGACCCTGAGACCGAGAGTGTCTTCCCCCGCATCAAGAGTGACGTCGTCGATCTCTTCAAGAACACCGCCAACGGTACGCTGGACCGCTGCACGCTGACTGTCGACAGCCGCACGGCTGCCTGTGTCATGATGGTCGCTGGCGGCTACCCAAGCAGCTATGAGAAGGGCAAGCCTGTCACACTCGGCGAGGATGCCGACGATGTGCTTGTGTTCCATTGCGGCACCAAGCGCGGTGACGACGGCCAGCTGCTCACCAATGGCGGACGCGTCATCTGCACCACCGCCCTCGCAGGCTCCCTGCCTGAAGCCCTGCTGAAGAGCTATAACCGTGCCGCCACAATCCAGTGGGACGGCAAATACAACCGTCGCGACATCGGCCAGGATTTGCTCAAGCTGATGCAGTGACAATCATCCACGACTCGTGGAATATTTATTGCTTCGGGTCGTAAGTCTGAAAGACAATAATCCTACCCTCGGAGTCAAGCGTGAAACTGTCTCCGAGGGCTTCGTTTAATGTGGCCTGCCACCAGAGCCGGGCATGGAAGCCGTCGAGAGGCCACTTGAGGCCGATGGCATTGATAGGCATGTCGGGCGTCATTGTGAAGATGCTCACCTGCTGGCGCGGGAAGCTGGCAAAGGTGCGTCTGCCGGTCGTCGCCACGAAGCGTCCGTAATCCGTCAGCATCTCGATGTCGGCTCCAGGGTGCTCGTCGGCGAAGGTTATCAAGTAGCTGATGTTGCCTATGGTGTGGTCCTCGCGGCGGCCGGTGGCACCGATAACTGTGAATTGTGAATTGTGAATTGTGAATTGTTTTGTGGCGTACTCCATGGCCTTGTGCAGGTCGTTGTAGTCCTGTTCGCCAACCTCAATCCAGCGGCTGCCGAGAGCGACTTTGTCCGCCTCTGACAGGGAATCGCCGTCGCCGACCACCACATAGTCCCCTATCCCTAACCTGCCATCTTTGACCGTCCCGTAGGCGCTGTCGCAGCACACGACAAAGTCCGCCTCGCGGAGAGCCTGCAAGGGCACAGGGTGCGTGGGGAAGTCGCCCGCCGCCAATATCACTATATGCTTAGTCTCTTCCATCTTATTATTCCCATGATGCAGAACACCTCGTAGACGGCATACATCACCGCCGAGGCGGTGTAGCCGGTGCTGAGGTAGATGTATACCAGTATCGGCTCGCTGACGAGCCAGAATATCCACTGCTGCCAGTATTTCTGCGAGAGCATCCACATGCCCACGATGCCGAGCGCTGCCGACAAGCCGTCGAGCCATGGCATGTTGCTCTCGCCCATCATGCCCAGCAGCCAGCGGAAGAGCAGCGTAAGCATCGCCGTAGCCACCACAAGCCACGGCCATAGACGACCGGGACAGCTGGCTATGGGGCGTTCAGCCTTCTCTTTGCTCTGAATAATGCCGCGCCACACGAGCAATCCATATATTGAAATAAGGAAGTTATAGATGCAGATGCCCATGTTGGCGTACCAGCCTATGCTGAAGTTGATGACCGCGTAGAATGCCGCCATCAGCAGACTCGACGGCCACAGCCACCGGCTTGCCTTGTATTCGCTGAACACAAAGACCAAGCCGATGGCGGCGCCGACGATGTCCAAAACATTCATTAGAATCTATATATCAAGCGACCCATGAAGTTGATGCCGGGCTGCTGCAGCCAGGTGCGGTCGTGGATGTAGTAGTTGGTGCCGGGGGTGGTAAAGTCGTCAACCCAGTCGCCAGCCCAGGCATGGAGGCGGTATTTGTGGTTGAGCACATTGTTGACCACCATCTGTGCCTCGATCTCATTAGTGCCCTTAAGGTGCCAGGTGTAGCTGGCCTTGACGTTGAGCAGGAAGTAGGGGTCGATGGCGTAGCACTCACGGCTGGTGTTGTCGGCATACTGCTTGCCGACATACTTGCCGATGAGCTGCAGCTTGGCGTCCTTGAAGGGGGTGAAGGTGGCGATGGCGGCACCCACTACCGAGGGCGAGAGGGCCAGGTCGGTGGTGCCGGTGACGGCCGTCTGCACTGTGTCGCCTGTCTCGAAGACAAAGTAGGTCAAGTCGAGTACCTTGTTCATGCTCAGCGTCAGGTTGGCATCCATGCGGAACCAGTCGGTGAACTTGTAGCCACCCTCGAGCTCTATGCCGAGGCGGTAGCTCTTATCGACATTCTCCATCAGGGCGTAGCCGGTAAGCACGTCGCCGTTGGGGGTCATCTGGTCTTTGTAGAGCATGGCGTAGAGGTTGGCGTTGAAGGCCCAGCGGCTGTGAGCAATCTGGTAGCCGAGCTCGAGGTCGAGCATCGTCTCGGGCTTGATGGTGTCACCGTTGGCATAGGCGCTCATGATGTCGAAACGCACTGGCTCGCGGCTGTTGATGCCGGCCACGAAGTAGGTGCGCTGGTGGTCGTCGATGCGGTAGTTGACACCCAGCTTGGGGTTGAAGAAGAGGTAGTTGTTGGTGAAGTCGAAGGCGCCGTCACGGGCGGTACCGGCTAGCACATCGTCGCTGTTGCCGTGGATGCGGTAGTTGACCATGCGCAGCTGCAGGTCGGCGTAGGCGTTCAGGTTGTCGTTGAAGTCGTAGGTGGCCTTGGCGTAGACCGAGTTGTCGAGTTTGGCGCTCTTGTTCTCGTACCAGCGGTAGGGCAGGTTGTAGTGCATCGCGGTGTCGCGATACCAGATGACGTCGCCGTACTGCAGGCCGTCGTAGTAGATGAAGTTGTCGCCCAGCGAGAAGGTGAGCTTGTCGCCGTTGTAGTTGACGGCGGCGTTACCTGTGTAGGTATAGTTGTCCATGCGCTTCTGGAACACCACGTCGCTCAGGTAGCCGAACGGAGCCGGCACATAGCCGCTGAAGGCCGTCATATACTGCTCGTAGTATCCGCCGCCGTGCATCACGTCGAAGGCGCCCTTGACGCTCCACTTGTCGTTGAACAGGTGCGAGACATAGAGCTGGTAGTGGCGCTGCCAGTAGTTGTCGGTCTCGTTGTCATAGTACATAGTGTCGCCGTCCATGTCGTACATGCCGGCCGAGTTGAATGTTGGGTCGGCGTCAAGCTGTTCAGGGTAGGCGCCGTTCCAGGCTATGCCTGTCTTTTGGTTGCCGATGATGGTAAGAAGCTTGATGAGCGTGCGCTCGCCGTACCAGCTGACGCTGCCAAAGAAGCTCTGCTGGTCGGTGCCCCAACTGCGCACGAAGCCGTCGCTGGTGAGGCCACTGTAGGCAAAGTCGAACGAGAGACCGCTCTTCAGTATGCCCGTACCGGCGCTGATGCCATACTGGCGTGTGTTCCATGAGCCATAGGCTATGTCGGCCATACCATATGCTTTATCGCGCGCGTTGAGGGTTTGCATGTTGATGGCGGCGCCCATGGCCGAGCTGCCACCCGTCGAGGCACCCATGCCGCGCTGTATCTGCATGCTCTGCGACATGCCGCCCAGGTTCGGTATGTTGTACCAGAATACCTGCTGGCTCTCGGGGTCGTTGAGCGTGATGCCGTTGAGGTTCACGTTGATGCGGTTGGGCTCGACGCCACGGATGCGGATGTAGGTGCCGCCGATGGTTCCGTTCTCACCACTGGCCACCACCGAGGGCTGTGTCTCCAGCATGTAGGGCACCGACAGCTCGGTGCGAGCCTCGTCGAGCTGCTCGCGGTCGAGGGTGCTCGTGGTGAGCGGCGTCTTGTTGCTCACGCGTACATCTTGAATAATCACCTCGTCGAGCTTGCGGGCGGTGGTGTCCTGGGCGTGGGCCGTCACCTGAAAACTAAAACTGAAAACTAAAACTGCACAGCAGGCTATCATCTGCTGGCGGCTGATGCGGGTGGCTCCAAAAAAGCGATAGCGGCCACAATCAGTATTGTGTTTTACCATATTCATTTTCCTTACGCGGGCATTACCCCGATCAAGTTTTGAGGGTGTATTCTCAGCAGTTTATGCATCTACTTCGCTGTAGACGTGCATCATAAACGCACCCCTTTGTGAACTCTTCACGCCGCAAAGATACAACTTTTTTCCATTTTGCAAGCAATATTTTTCCTCCACCCTCGCTTCGGCTTCGTACCGGAGGCTCTCATGCCGACAAGGCGTGAATGCCCTGAAAAGTTTTTTATGTTGCTTTAGGCAAGCTGTTTGGATGCAGTTTAACAGAAAATAACTTTGCCGTGTCGCAAAATTTTAGTATCTTTGCATCTTCTTTTAGTACTAACCACGAAACTATCGGATGAAAAATATAGGACGTATCATTTTGACACTTGGGCTGTTGGCTCTGCCGGCCGTGACGTTGGCGCAGAACGACGACCTGCAGAAGAAGTCGGAAATAAGGGTCGGCAAGCTCGACGTCATCTATGAGGAGGAGGAGTTCAAGGGGATAAAGATTGACCAGAGCGAGGAGGATGAGACGGAAGAGATTATGTATCAGTCGCCTTTCATCGTACGCCCCGACGACGATGACGAGGAGGGCGTGATTCAACCATTCACCCTCGATGACGACGGCGTCGACAGCGAGGAGGACATCATCCTTGAGGCTTTCGACACGATGGCCATCCACCTGCCCAAGCTCGACCCGTCGACCATCACCGAGCCCATCATGCTGACGCTGCCCAAGTTCTCGTGGCCCACGCCGGTTACGGCGCGCCCCACGAGCCACTTTGGCCCGCGCCGCCGCCGTTTCCACTACGGTCTCGACCTGGCTCAGCCTACGGGCGAGCCCATCTATGCGGCTTTTGACGGCGTGGTGCGCATCTCGAAGCGCAACCGCAGCTACGGCAACCTGGTCATCATACATCATGCCAATGGCTTGGAGACCTATTATGCCCACATGTCGAAGCGTGAGGTATCGGTGGGCGACCACGTGAAGAGCGGCGACCTGATAGGCCTCTGCGGCAACACGGGGCGCTCGTTCGGCAGCCATCTGCACTTTGAGATACGCTATATGGGCAACGCCATCAACCCCGAGAATGTGCTTGACTGCGAGACGCACGGCCTATTAAACAACACGCTGACGCTGACGTCCGACTCGTTCCGCAAGGTGTCGAAGGGCGGCAAGGGCTCGCGTGGCGGCAATGTGTCGTCGAGCGGCTGGTACCGTGTGCGCAGCGGCGACACGTTGGAGAAGATAGCACGGCGCAACGGCACCACCGTGAAGCGTCTCTGCCAGCTCAACGGCATCAAGCCCACCTCTACGCTCCGCGTGGGGCAGCGGCTCAAGGTCACGGGCTCTGCGGCCAAGTCGGTCTCAACCAAGGGCACCACATCGGCCAAGGAGGGCAGCGGCAAGAGCTCCGCCGCACAGCAGGCTACGGGCGCCAAGGGCACCTACACCGTGCGCAGCGGCGACACGCTCTATAGCATAGCCAAACGCAACGGCACCACGGTGCAGCGCCTATGCCAGCTCAACGGCATCAACGAGAACGCAAAGCTTCGTGTGGGCCAGAAGCTGAAGCTCGGTTGATGGTTATCGGTTAAAGGTTACAGGTTATTGAAGCTAAGATATGCGGATTGACATCTTGACACTGTTCCCCAATATGATGACGATGTTCTTCGAGGAGAGCATCCTCAAGCGTGCCCAGAAGAAAGGGCTGGTGGAGGTGGTGTTCCACGACTTGCACGACTACTCGCTGACGCGCTACGGGTCGGTCGACGACTACCCCTACGGGGGCGCTGCGGGCATGGTGATGGCCGTGGAGCCGCTGGCCAACTGCATCGAGGGACTTCAAAAGGAGCGTCACTACGACGAGGTCATCTACACCGCCCCCGACGGCGAGATGCTCAGCCAGCCGATGGCCAACCAGCTGTCGTTGGCACAGAATTTGATGGTGCTATGTGGGCACTACAAGGGTGTCGACGAGCGCGTCCGCGAGCATTTCATCACCAAGGAGATAAGTATCGGCGACTATGTGCTCACCGGTGGCGAGCTGGCCACGGCGGTCATCTGCGACGCCGTGATACGGCTGGTGCCGGGAGTGATAGGCGACGAGCAGTCGGCCCTCGGCGACTCCTTTCAGGACGGCCTCGTGGCTCCGCCCGAGTACACGCGGCCACCGGAGTTCCGCGGATGGCGCGTGCCCGACGTGCTCCTCAGCGGCAACCACGCCAAGATAGAGCAGTGGCGCATGGAACAGGCAATACAGCGCACCAAAGAACGTAGACCCGAATTATTAAAAAACACCAAGATATGACAGAATTTGAGAAATACGCCACCAAGCACCGTGGCATCAGCAGCACCACCTTTGCCAAGTATACTTCGGCTATAAACAATTCGCTGACCCCTTACATCGTTGAAGAGCGCCAGCTGAACGTGGCCCAGATGGACGTCTTCAGCCGCTTGATGATGGACCGCATCATCTTCCTCGGCACCGCCATCGACGACTACACCGCCAACGTCATCCAAGCGCAGCTGCTCTTCCTCGAGAGCGTCGACCCCACCAAGGACATTCAGATTTACCTCAACTCGCCGGGAGGCTCCGTATATGCCGGCTTGGGTATCTACGACACCATGCAGTACATCCAGCCTAAGGTGAGCACCATCTGCACCGGTCTGGCCGCCTCGATGGCCAGTGTGCTGCTCTGCGCCGGCGAGAAAGGCCGCCGCTGCGCCCTGCCGCACGCCCGCGTGATGATACATCAGCCCATGGGCGGCGCCGACGGTCAGGCTACCGACATGGAGATTACCGTGCGCGAGATACTGAAGCTCAAGAAAGAGCTTTACGAGATCATCGCCAAGCACAGCGGCCAGCCCTTCGAGCAGGTGGAGAAAGACTCCGACCGCGACCATTGGTTCACCGCCGAAGAAGCCCTCGCCTACGGCATGATCGACGAGGTGCTGACGAAGAAACCTGCTACCGAGGCATGAAAATCAAGATAGTCAATACCAGTCACCACCCGCTGCCGAAGTATGAAACGGCACAGTCGGCGGGGATGGATTTGCGGGCGTACTTGCCTGAGGGACCGATTACGCTGAGGCCTATGGAACGCGGGCTTGTGAAGACGGGGCTCTTCATGGAGCTGCCGGCGGGCTACGAGGCGCAGGTGCGTCCGCGTAGCGGTCTGGCGCTGAAGAAGGGCATCACGGTGCTCAACTCGCCCGGTACCATCGATGCCGACTACCGCGGCGAGATATGTGTGATACTGATCAACCTCTCGCAGGAGGATTTCGTCATAGGCGACGGCGAGCGCATCGCCCAGATGGTTATCGCCCGCCACGAGCAGGCCGAAATCATCCAGGTGGAAGAACTCTCCGACACCGAGCGCGGCGCCGGCGGCTTCGGCCACACGGGTAAGGCATAAACGTGAATTATCGTAAATTGGCCGTGAATTGCCGTAAATTGATATTCTCGCTTTTGGCATTGCTGACCTTCAACGCATGCCATGCGCAACCCTCCGTTGTGCCACAAGGAGCTACTTTCCTGACTGGAGCCGAAGTGCTGATGAAACAGCAGTTGCCAGCGGGACACGTGGCTGTAGTTGGCAACCAAACCTCCATCGTTGGAAACGCCCACCTCGTCGACACTTTGTTGTCCAGTGGTGTGAATGTCGCCAAAATCTTCTGCCCCGAGCATGGTTTCCGCGGCACCGCTGAGGCGGGCGCGCATATCGACAACAGCACCGATACCAAGACAGGCCTGCCGATAATAAGCCTCTACGGCAAGAACAAGAAGCCCACGCCGGAGCAGCTGAAGGATGTGGATTGTGTGGTCTTCGACCTGCAGGACGTGGGCTGCCGTTTCTATACCTATATCTCCACGCTGCACTATGTGATGGAGGCTTGCGCTGAAGCGGGCATACCGCTGGTCGTCCTCGACCGCCCCAACCCCAACGGCCATTATGTCGACGGCCCAGTGCTGGACACCGCGCACTATCGTTCCTTCGTCGGCATGCACCCAGTACCTGTTGTTTACGGTATGACGATAGGTGAGTACGCGCAGATGATCAACGGCGAAGGCTGGCTAAAAGGTGGCATGAAATGCCGCCTCACAGTAGTCCCCATGGATGGCTACAAGCGCGACTCGGTGGGCTATGTGTTGCCCGTGCCGCCGTCACCCAACCTTCGCACCACCCATGCCGTTGCTCTCTATCCGAGCCTCTGCCTCTTCGAGGGCACCAACTGCGGGGTGGGACGAGGTACGGATTGGCCCTTCGAGTGGGTCACCTATGAGAAAGACACCCTTGACCTGCGGCAGGAGAAGGCTCCGGCGGCTTTTAGCCTCAGATACTTGATGGAAATGTACCGCCGTGTGCCAAAGGGTAAGTTCTTCCTCAAGAGCAACTTCTTCGAGAAGCTTGCCGGCAACGGCGACCTGCGCCGCCAGATAGAGCAGGGCATGAGCGAGGAGGAGATACGCGCCACTTGGCAGCCCGCGCTCAACGAGTTCAAGAAAACCAGAGAGAAATATTTAATATACAAATAACATGAAGAAAGTAATCGTTATGATGGCCGCCGCAGCCATGCTGTTCGGCGCCTGCTGCACTAAACAGTGTGACACCCCTAGCATTTCGGGAGTAGTTATGGAGAATATCCTCGCCCGCAAGAGCGTGCGCTCCTACAACGGCGACAGCATCCCTGCCGACGTGATGGAGAACCTGCTGCGCGCCGCTATGGCCGCCCCCAGCGGACGCGACCTGCGCCCCTGGCAGATTGTGGTCATGACCGACAAGAGTCAGTATGAGACCGTCTTTGAAGGCAACTTCAACATGCAGAAGTTCATGGAGAGCGGCGCTGTTATTATCCTCTGTGCCGACACCGTCTTCACCGCCCCTACGCGCGAGGACCCCGACGGACCTGCTGTGACGCAGGTGAACCATCTGTGGCGCGACGACATGGGCGCCGTCACCGAGAATCTGCTGCTGGCCGTGGAGGCCTATGGCCTCGGTGCCTGCTGGACGGCCTGCTACCCTTATCCCGACCGCATGGACCCCATCAAGAAAGCCCTGCAGCTGCCCGCCACGGTGGTGCCCTACGCAGTGGTGCCCATCGGATACCACGACGGCACAACCCAGCCCAAGGACAAATGGGACCCGGCGCGTGTGCACTACAACCGCTGGTAAATCTTACAAGGAAAGAAAAGAGAAAGGTGCCACTCTGTTTCAGGGTGGCACCTTTCTTTTATGTCTTAGTGGCCGTAGTCGGACATGAACTTGATGCGCATCAGGCGTATCTCCTCCTCCGTGTAGTCGGGGTCGTCGCTGAACTCCTCGTAGGCGTCCTCGAGAGAGTCGCTCTCTGAGTTGCGCCAGTAGTCGAGAAGTGCCTCTTGATGGTCCTCCTCGATGACGTCGTCGATGTAGTAGTCGATGTTCAGTTTGGCGCCGCTGGCGATGATATGTTCCATCTCGGTAAGGAGGTCCTGCATGGTGATGCCTTTGCCGGCGGCAATGTCGTCGAGGCTCTTGCGTCGGTCGATGGCCTGGATGATGTATACCTTGAGGCCGGATTTGTTGACAGCCGAGCGTACCACTATGTCCTGCGGGCGTTCGATGTCGTTGTCGTCGACATACTGTTTTATGAGCTCGATGAACGGTGCGCCGTGTTTCTGCGCCTTTGCTATGCCCACGCCGGAGCAATGGGCCAGCTCTTCGATGGTGCATGGATATTGCAGCGTCATGTCTTTCAGCGAGGTGTCCTCGAAGATGACGTAGGCGGGGAGTTTCTCGCGTGCGGCGATGCTGCGTCGCAGGCTCTTGAGCTGCACGTAGAGTGCTTCGTCGCCGGCGGCGGAGGCGCCACCGGCATTGGCGGCCATCTCTTCCTCGTCCTCCTCGGAGGCTGCTGAATAGTCGTGGTCGCAAGCCACGAGGATGCTGTAGGGCTTTTTGAGGAATTTTGTGCCTGCTGCTGTGACTTTCAGCACGCCGTATTGCTCTATCTCTTTCTGCAGAAGCCCGTCGAACTGGGCCTGGCGCAGGACGGCCTTCCAGAAGAGGTCGTTCTTGTCGGCGCCGGCGCCGAACTGCTCGAGGTCGTCGAGGTGGTAGTTCTTGGTGCTGGCGTTGCGGCGTCCCATAAGCACGTCGACAATCTCCTTGGGCTTGAAGGCCTGCTTCATGGCGATGATTGTCTCGATGGCCAGAGCCACCTCTTCCTTGGCTTCCTCCTGGGGTTTGGGGTGCAGGCAGTTGTCGCAGTTGCCGCAATAGGGCTCGGAGTAGTCTTCGCCGAAGTAGCGCAATATGTTGAGGCGTCGGCAGGCTGAACTTTCGGCATAGGAAACCATCTCCTGCACCAGTTGGCGCGCCATCTCCTGCTCGGTGACGTTCTTCTCGGTGAAGAACTTGTAGAGTTTCTCCACGTCCTGCTCGCTATAGAAAGCTATGCAGCGTCCTTCGCCACCGTCGCGGCCGGCACGGCCGGTCTCCTGATAGTAGCCCTCGATGCTCTTGGGGATGTCGTAGTGGATGACAAAGCGCACGTCGGGCTTGTCGATGCCCATGCCGAAGGCTATCGTGGCCACGATGACGTCGACCTCTTCCATGAGGAATTTATCCTGGTTTTCGGCGCGCACCTTGTTGTCGAGGCCTGCGTGGTAGGGCAGGGCTTTGATGCCGTTGATGACAAGCAGTTCGGCGAGGTCTTCCACCTTCTTGCGCGTCAGGCAGTATATTATGCCGCTCTTGTTGGGGTTCTCCTTGATGAAGCGTATAATCTCCTTGTGCAGTTGCATCGGGTCGGCGGGCTTGGGGCGTACCTCGTAGTATAGGTTGGGGCGGTTGAACGACGAGACGAAAGTCTTGGCCTTCTCCATACCGAGGTTCTTGATAATGTCCTGCTGAACTTTGGGGGTGGCCGAAGCGGTGAGTGTCAGTATAGGCACATTGGGCTGTATGGCCTTGATGGCTTCGCGCAGACGGCGGTATTCGGGGCGGAAGTCATGGCCCCATTCTGAGATGCAGTGGGCTTCGTCGATGGCGAAGAACGTAATCTTAATCTGCTTCAGCAGCTCAATAGTGTCCTCTTTGGAGAGAGTCTCAGGTGCCACATAAAGCAGTTTGGTGTCACCCTTTAGCAGGTCGTCTTTCACCTCGGCTACCTGTTGGCGTGAGAGTGAGGAGTTCAGGAAGTGGGCCACACAGTCACTGCCGGAAGTGTACCGCACAGCGTCCACCTGGTTCTTCATGAGTGCTATGAGAGGAGACACCACAACGGCAGTGCCTTCGAGTATCATGGCTGGCAGCTGGTAGCACAGGCTTTTGCCACCGCCTGTGGGCATGATGACAAATGTGTCGTTGCCGTCCAGCAGACTCTGTATGATGGCCTCCTGGTCGCCCTTGAATTTGTCAAAGCCGAAAATCTCCTTGAGGTATGTATGTAAATCTTTCATACTGTCTACAATATTTTAAACAAAGCAGCGTTATAGAAGTATAAATAGCGTTCAGTGCTTTGATTATTCTTTTACAAAGATACAAAAAAACGTTGAACCGACAAAATAAAAAATGCAGTGAAGAGCCGTGAGGAAATAAAACAGATTGCAATTCAGGTTATTACTGACGAAAAAAAAGCAGTAGAGAACTTGTGTGGCCATATAAACGATGCCTTTGTCGAAGCTGTTGAGACACTCTTTTCAACGACCGGGCGTGTTGTAGTCACGGGTATAGGCAAGAGTGCCAATATTGCCACAAAGATTGTTTCGACGATGAATTCCACAGGCACGCCGGCGCTGTTTCTGCATGCTGCCGACGCCATACACGGCGACCTCGGTATGGTAAGGCCCGACGATGTGGTGATATGCATCTCTAAGAGTGGCAACACTCCTGAGATAAAGGTGCTGGTGCCTCTCATCAAGAACTTCGGCAACAAGCTGATAGCCATAGTGGGTAACTGCGACTCGTTCCTCGCCCATGAGGCTGATATTGTGCTCGACACCACTGTGGAGCATGAGGCGTGCCCCAATAACCTGGCCCCGACCAGCAGCACCACGGCGCAGTTGGTTATGGGCGACGCTCTTGCTGTCGCACTCATAGAGTGCCGCAATTTCTCGGCACGCGATTTTGCCCGCTTCCACCCTGGTGGAGCCCTTGGCAAGCAGCTGTATCTGCGCGTCAGTGACCTCTACATACAGAATGAGCGCCCTGCTGTACCGCCTACGGCGACGATTGATGAGACCATCCTTGAGATGACCTCCAAGCGTCTTGGATGTACGGTGGTGACAGAATGTGACAAGATAAAAGGCATCATCACCGATGGCGACCTGCGCCGCATGATGCAGACGTTCCACCAGCCGAAGTCGGCTGCCGACATCATGCATGCCAACCCCAGAACCATCCTCGACACCGAGTATGCCGTCAATGCTTTGCAGCTCATGCGCAACAACTCCATCACCCAGCTCATTGTTGTTGATGCCGACGGGCATTACCTTGGGATAATACACATCCATGACATATTAAGAGAAGGTATTATATGAAACTATACACCGACAAAGTCGTTAAGATATACCGCTCGCGCACCGTTGTCAAAGAGGTGTCTGTGGGTGTCAGTCAGGGTGAGATAGTGGGTTTGCTCGGTCCCAACGGTGCCGGCAAGACCACCACGTTCTACATGGTCGTGGGCATCATCAAGGCCAATAGTGGCAAGGTGTTCTTCGAGAGTACCTGCGAGGCTGACAAGCAAAGCGCCATTTTTGAGAACAAAAACGCTGAGCGGCCGGAAGGTAACGAGCCGTGGCGTCTGGAGATAACAGGCTTCCCAATGTACCGGCGCTCACAGATGGGCGTCGGCTATCTGGCCCAGGAGGCCTCTGTCTTCCGCCAGATGTCGGTGGAAGACAACATCGGGTCCATCCTTGAATTCCGTAAAGACCTTACCAAAGAACAACAGCGTGAGAAGCTGGAGTCTCTGCTCGATGAGTTCCGGCTGCAACATATCCGCAAGAGCAAAGGTATACAGCTCAGCGGTGGTGAGCGACGCCGCACAGAGATAGCGCGTGCCCTTGCCAACGACCCCATGTTCCTGCTGCTCGACGAACCTTTCGCCGGTGTCGACCCCATCGCCGTGCAGGACATACAGGATATTGTGGCGCACCTCAAGGAACGCAACATAGGCATCCTTATCACCGACCATAATGTGCGCGAGACCCTTGCCATCACCGACCGCGCCTACCTCCTCTATGAAGGCAACGTGCTTCACCACGGAACCCCGGAGGAGATGGCCGCCGACCCCGACGTGAGAGAGAAATACCTCGGACGCGACTTTGAGTTGCGCCGTGCACGCACCATAGATATCTAAACCACACATCGATATGAACCGTTACTGCGTCATAATGGCCGGCGGCATCGGCAGCCGCTTCTGGCCCCTCAGCAAAAACAACTACCCCAAACAGTTCCTCGACATCCTCGGTACAGGCAAGAGCTTCATCCGCTCCACCTACGAGCGCTTCCTGCCCCTCGTGCCGTCCGAAAACTTTGTCGTCGTCACCAATGCATCCTACAAAGAGCTGGTGCTTCAGCAGCTTCCTGAAATCAAGGAGGAGAACATACTCTGCGAACCCATGCGTCGCAACACCGCACCGTGCATCGCATACGCCGTTTATCATATTCTCAGCCAGTGTCCCGAGGCGTCGATAGCCGTCACCCCTGCCGACCATCTCGTCACCAACGAGGTGGAGTTCCAGCGCATCATAGGGCGTGGACTTGACTTCGTGGAGCAGAACCGTGAGGCCCTGATGACCATAGGCATAAAACCCTCGCGTCCCGAGACGGGTTACGGCTACATCGAGGTGGCCTCCAAGCCGGGCGACACGATAGTCCCTGTGGCGTCATTCAAGGAGAAGCCCGACCTGGCCACCGCAAAGCGTTTCCTCGCTGCCGGTAACTTCTTCTGGAACTCAGGCATATTCCTGTGGAGCACAGATGCCATCATGGGCGCATTCCGGCAGTACCTGCCAGATCTTGTGCGCCTCTTCGACGAAGGAAAGGACAAGTTCGGCACTCCTCAGGAGCAGGCTTTCATCAACGCACAGTTCGAGCATTGTGAGAACATAAGCATCGACTATGGTGTCATGGAGCGTAGCCAGTGCCGTTATACCGTCGCCGCCGACTTCGGCTGGAGCGACATAGGCACTTGGGGTTCTCTCTATACCCATGCCGCCCATGACGAGGCACAGAATGCCGTCAGTGGCAATGCCGTTGTTGTCGACACAGCCAATAGCGTGATAAACATCGAGAACGGCTATGAAGCCATCGTGCAGGGGCTCGACCACTGCCTTGTGGCGTTGCGCGACCACTCGCTCCTGGTGTGCCGTCTCGACGACGAACAGCAGATAAAGCACTGGGTAGAGAAGCTCGGTTAAGCAAAAAGAGGGCGGGCCACTCAACGAGTGGCCCGCTTTCTTTAATTACCCCTTTCAGTTCAGGAAGAGGTCAATCGGCATTCCCTCCACTTCCACAGTCTGGTAACTGCGGGCGAAACTCATGATGTTCTGTACCACTTGTTCCGAGGGCCGTACGTCTGTGCTTGCAGAAATCGAAAATGTGTCGGTGCTTGTAAAATCGTAGTTCTGCATCATACGCGCCGTTATTTGGTTATTAATACATTCACCATTAATAACACTATTGTCGCGCATTTATTGTGCACAAGCGAAAATTTAACATTTCACCCTCGATGGTGATAGTCAGTATATATAGAGATAGTCGCCGTCGAGGTCGGCGCTGTATCGGTGCAGCGGGCATGATGTCGCCGAGCCGTCGAGGGGATTGCCGTTTATCAGCTCAAAACGGGAGCCGCACGAAGGGCATGTGAGCACCATTGCGGCATGGTCGTCGTCGGGCAACATGTGCACGTCATGGTCGTTGGGGCAGGCGCACTCAAAGGCGTCGTAATGGCCGAAGCTCTCGCAGCGCACAATCACGCCGCGGTGGCCGCGGTTGAGCACCACTGTTCCGCCCACCACATTGTTGATCTCTGCATAGTCAGCCAGAAGGATCCTGCCCACTTCGCCGATGGGGGTGTTGCAGACGTCGCGTTTGCACGCTGTCAGCAAGAGCAAGGCAATGATTATGGACAGCCGTCTCATTTGCTTGGATAGTCGCCGTAGATGGTCTTCATGGTGACTGTGGCAACCTTGTGCATGGTCTCTGCGTTCAGGTTGTCGAGGTTGTCGGTCGTGGTGTGCCAGTGGGGGAAGAAGCTTGTGGTGCCGCTGTTTTGCACTATGTCCACCATCGGTATGCCGGCAATCTGGTTCACATATAGATGGTCGTCAAGGATGGCGTCGGTGTTCTGTGGCACAAAGATGTTGCCGTATCCCAAGGCCGCTGCCACATTCCACATCTTGTCCGTAAGTCCCGGCGCATAGTATCGGCTCACCTCCTCTTTTGTATAGCGGGGAGCGTCAGTACCTACCATGTCGAACAGCACCCCGTATACGGCCGTGTAGGCGGGCACGTGGCGGTTCTGTGCCCAGTGCTGCGCCCCCTTGCACCATGTGTTGTCTTCATATCTGTCCGACCATTCCGGTTGTCCTTGGTCTTCTACGTCGAAGAAGATAAAGTCCACGCCCACCGATGGCGGCATCTGGCTCATCACACGTGCCATCTCCATCAGTGTGGCCACTCCTGAGGCACCGTCGTTAGCCCCGGGCACAGGCTTGCGCTTGTTGCCCTCGTCGGGGTCGTGGTCGGCCCAGAGGCGGCTGTCCCAGTGGGCTGCCAGCAGTATGCGTTTGGCGGCCTGCGGATTCAACGATGCTATGATGTTGCGGCCGGGCACCGTGCTGCCGTCCCAGAGGGTGGCCTTGAATGGCTGCACCATCACCGTGTCGCACCACCGCCCCATCTGTCCGGCAAGATACTGGGCGCACTCCTCCCAGGCCTTGGAGCCCGGTGTGCGGTATCCGAAAGCCAGCTGTGTGGCGGCGTAGGCATAGGCCGAGTCGGTGGAGAATGCCGGCACAGCCACCTGGGTATAGTCAGTCGACGGGGCCGTCGACTGACTGTCTGTCGTTTTATGTTTGCAGCCTGCCAGCATCAGCAAGCAGGCTGCAATAATTGCAAGTCTTTTCAACTCTTAACTTTTAACTCTTAACTCTTAACTTACTTGAGTCGCTCTGCATACTCGCAGGTGCGGGTGTCAACCTTGATGCGCTCGCCTTCCTTGATGAACAGCGGCACGCGGACCTGCACGCCGGGCTCCACGGTGGCGTCCTTCATGGCGTTGGTGGCGGTGTTGCCGGCGAAGCCGGGCTCGGTGTAGGTGACCACGGTCTCGATGAACGGGGGCAGCTCGCAGGTCAGAGGGGTCTCGGTGTCGGCGTCGACGGTGATTTCCACATACTGGCCGTCGCGCAGGAACTGCGGGGCGTTGATGATCTGCTCGGGGATGTATATCTGCTCGTAGGTCTCCGTGTGCATGAACACGTGCATGTCGCCCTCCTTGTACAGGTAGGTGTAAGGACGGCGTTCCACGCGCACGATGTCGATCTTGGCACCGCTGGGGAAGGTGTTCTCCAGCATGCGGCCGGTCTTCACGTTGCGCATCTTGGTGCGCACGAAGGCGGCGCCCTTGCCGGGTTTCACGTGCAGGAACTCTACGATGGTGTAGATGTCGTTGTTGAAATTGATGCAAAGTCCGTTCTTGATATCGGTGGTTGTTGCCATAAAATGATGATTGTTTATTTGTTATTATTGTTTTTCTTCTTCTCTTCTGCCAGCAGCTGTGTGAGGCGTCTCAGGTCGTCGTGCAGCTGGTCTATCTCCTCGTCGGCGGCCTTGAAGCGGTGGCGTTCCATGAGCCAGCGCATGGCTATGGCCAGCGCCACGAGTATCATCGTCAGCGACAGGCGCATGGGGTTCTCCTTCATCAGGAAGAATATCACCGTCGCACCCAGTATCAGTGCGTAGGACGCTATCTCATAAACCTTTATGGCAGTCTTGTGGCTCATCGGCATAAACTTTTAAGAATGCAAAGATACGAAAAATTATTTGACTGGCAAAAATTTATTTTCCGCCAGAAGGTAAGCAATGAGCGCTCGCGCCGTCCTCACCGCCCTCCCCTCCTCAAACGGAGAAGGAACCTTGAACCCCTCACCTTGAACTTTGATCTTTGAACCTTGAACTTTGAACCTTGAATCCCCACCCCAACGCCGAAGGCCATTTTTCAATTGTCAATTCTCAATTTCCAATTTTCCCCATCTCAACCAGAGCACCGATATTTGTGGTGGTACAAATGTGATTGCCTATTTTCGAACTGTAGCGCTGTAGCGCTCTACGGCGGCTTCCGCTTCTTCTTGTTGACATTCAGCGGTGTACTGTGTGGGAAGGCCGCCGAATAGGCTCTGTCCAAAGCTTTCAAATCCACCTTCCGCATCCCGATGCCGAGCTTCACGGCCACCAAAGCCCGCAGGAACTCACGGCTCGCACGCGGATGCAGCGACGGCGCCGGCAATATGTCGTAGCCGTACATCTGCTGCTCGTCGACAACGGTGTTGAAGCACACTTCCCAGATGACATCGTCCGTAGCCTGGCTCCCCAGCCACGACTGCAACACTCTCCTGATGCAGAACCT